>Ga0214172_1000329_pt1 | contig 22594 bp, 36 predicted proteins | sample TroBogEpilimnion_29_FD_153010 | JGI IMG/M metagenome (GOLD analysis project Ga0214172, IMG submission 153010) | Freshwater microbial communities from Trout Bog Lake, WI - 12JUL2007 epilimnion | ecosystem: Environmental > Aquatic > Freshwater > Lake > Epilimnion/Euphotic zone | place: Trout Bog...
GACCCATTTGCTCGCCAGATTTATATGATTGAGCGTGGTGGTCGCTATACCATCCAGACATCTATTGATGGATTTCGCATTGTTGCCCAACGCTCTAACGAGTATGCGGGACAAACTCAAACGGAGTGGTGCGGTCAAGATGGCGTCTGGAAAGAAGTTTGGCTAGATAAGACAAATCCAATAGCAGCGCGAGTAGGCGTTTATCGTAAAGGCTTTATTGAACCTCTTTACGCCGTTGCTAAGTGGGATTCTTATGCTATTCCCAACGCGCCTATGTGGAAGAAAATGCCTGACTTAATGCTTGCTAAGTGCGCAGAAGCATTAGCACTTCGCAAAGCATTTCCTCAAGACCTCTCAGGGCTCTATACCAATGACGAAATGGAGCAAACTGAAAGTAGTGATAATAAGGTTCTACCTGACTCAGCAGACGCAGTCAAGATAGAAACTCCTGCTATTGAGGTTAAGCAAAAAGCCAAGAAAGAAATTTTTACCAATGAACTAAAACTTGAGTATGTTGGCAAAGTGGCTCGCGCTGACAAACTTGAAACTTTGCGTGACCTTTGGAATGAGTTAGAGAAAAAAGATTGGCTAGATGAGCAAATCACCTCAGACAATGAACTTATCTCACTTCGCAATATGATTCTAATTGCGAAAGATGAAGTGGCTGGAAAGGTTGCTTCATGAGCCTAAAACCAAAATACTCCAAAGAATTCGTTCAAGACCTTATCCATGCTAAGCAATTAGTGGCAGAAGGATTTGAGGTACTACAAAAATTAGTGAGTGAAGTCATTAACGAAAACGCTGACCATCAACTCAATAATCAAGAAGAACTCTACTCATCTCGCAATGAAGTGCCTTATGGGTCGCCTGTTGGAGTTACTGCTCGTATCCGTTACAAAGACTCAGGTGACGAAGCCGATAAGTATTTTTCATTTGAGAAATTAGATGAAGAAACCAAACTAACCCCATCAGGCATACCAGCAAAAGACATTTTTCTTTGCTGTACGCCTAAAGAGTTCGTAGCAGGTTTTCCAACTGAATTTTTTGAGTTGGTGTGAAATGGATGAACTAGATTTCGCATTACCCGTTTTACCTTATGCAGGAACTTCGGGTTGGAGTGGAAGTGAGGCAAGCCGTGACCGCGCTTTAGAAGATGACTTAATGGGTCGTACAACTAAACGTCAAGCCGAAACCATGCTAGAACTACTTAAAGCAAAAGAAAAAGGTTTGACATGGTCAGAGTTAGGAGAGATAAAAGGCTGGCATCATGGAACTGCCTCTGGTGTTTTATCTGTCTTACATAAAGTAGACGCCATAGTGCGTCTCAAAGAAAGACGTAATAAATGTTCTATTTACGTCATGCGTGGGTTTGTAAATAACCGCGAAATATCAGAAAGAACAGTTAAATGCTGTAAGAATTGTGGGGCAAAAATATGAACACTATTGACTCATTTGATGACGACTTTGAGAAGTTTATGAAAGATTTCTACAAAGAAGATTTGAGAAATGAAAATAAAAGATACTCTCGTTTTAGAGCAGGGCTTTTCTTGCGTAAAACTATCTCTGTTATTTTCTTTGTTACTGCTCTTGTAAGTTTCTTTATATTTCTTAGAAACATTACTCCATGAGTGATAGTGACTTAAAGCGTTGCTCATGTGGCGCGTGGTACTACGAAGGCAAACCATGCTATTTCTGCGGAAGGAAACAAAATGCCAATAATGACACCAGAGAAAGTTGAAGCCAAACTTATCGCTCTTAGTCGAGAGATAGATGAGGGACACCATGACCTAGTTGACGCAGAAAGGCGTTACCATGACGCGGAATATGAATATAACGTGGGGTGTGCTAGAACTCGGTTGAGATTTGATACTAAGGACACCAAACTACGGGTTGCCGTTTTGGAAGCAATGGTTTTGGTAGAAAACGCTGATAAATATAAAGAACTTAATGACGCTTTAGTTTTGGTGAAGGCTGCTAGAGCAAATGCGTCTCGATTAAAGACACAGGTAGAACTTGCTCGTTCAGTTGGGACATCTGTTCGAGCCTCGTATGACATAGGAGGGTAGAAATGAAAGGCAAAGAACTTAAAGAATTAGCAGACAAAGTAGATGACGATACAGATATTTTTGTTCTTTTTTATGCTGCGGATGAGGCAACAGAATACATAGAGCAAAACCTTAATGACGATAGTGAAATCATTATTGACCCTCTTACTACTGAAGAATGGGAAAGGGTTGTTAGATTTCTTAATAATGATGAAGCAATTTACCAAGAAGTAAGTGAAAGTTTTAATTACTATATAGAAACTGTTCTTACCGAAAGAAAGAAGGCTGCTAGTGGAAATTAAAGAATGGCTTATTGAAACACTTATCGCAGCAGACAAAGCAAGGTCACGCTCTCAACAAGTTGAAATTGGACCTAGCCAAGTTGGAGATTGCCGTACTCAAGTATGGCTTCAATTACAAGGTGCTCAAGGTGGAAACCCCACTCTTAAACTCCCCGCTCTTATGGGAACTGCTATCCATAAGGCTATTGAAGAAGCAATTACTCGTAATGACCCATTTGGTCAGCAGTTTGAACTAGAAGTAGAAGTAGAAGCAGATGGTCTTAAAGGTCACGTTGACTTATACATTCCAGAGAGCAAGCATATTGTGGATTGGAAAACGACTAAGAAAAAGAATCTTGATTACTTTCCATCTTTACAGCAACGCTGGCAGGTTCAGTTATATGGATATCTTATGCGCAAAAATGGTAGAGAAGTTGAAACTGTAAGTCTTTTTGTTCTTCCGCGAGATGGAGATGAACGACAAATCCAAGTTCACACAGAACCATACTCAGAAGAAATTGCTATGGAGGCACTTGAGTGGCTAGAAGACTTAAAAGGTCGAGTCACTCAACCCGCACCTGAGAGAGATGCAGTTTCGTGGTGTCGTTTCTACTGCGAGTATTTTGGACACGCTTGCTCGGGAAAAGACAAGGCGGTGGCAGAAGGTACTCTCATAGATGACCTAGACGCTATTAAAACCGCCCATCGCTACAAAGAAATCCTTTCTCTAGTAAAGACACTAGAGGAAGAGAAAGAGACCCTTAAAACTGCCTTAGAAGGCGTTTCTGGGGTAACTCCTGACTATGTGTCTATCTCATGGTCTGAGATGGCTGGTCGCCAAACTATAGATGAAGAGGAGGTGAGTAAATTACTCGGGTATGTACCCAAGAAGCAAGGTGCTCCTTCTATGAGATTGTCGGTCAAATAAATGCTTGCTGAAATCCTTATTGGGTGGATACTTTTTGTAGACACTATTGCTATTGGTTTTTTTATTTTTGGACATGGGATAACAAAGGGGTGGTGGCGTGACTTGGATTAAAATAGATGACGGGTTTCCTGACCATCCAAAAGTGCTTCGATTATCAGATAGTGCTTTTCGACTTCATGTTTCTGCACTTTGTTACTCAGGCAGGTATTTAACTGATGGGTTAATTCCAAAGGAAGTAGTTTGGCGATTAGGGGATGAGAAAGCAGTTTCTCAATTACTCACTAACGCGCTATGGATAGAAATTGGTAACTTTTACCAAATCCATGACTACTTGACTTACCAATCGAGCAAAGAACAAGTAGAAGCAGAAAAGCAGGCAAATCGAGAACGGGTTAAAAAATCTCAGTCAAGAAAAACTAATGCTGAGTTAATGGATTATTCCGCTCTTAATAATCCATTTTTAATGGAACCAGATACAGATACAGATACAGATACACATAATATAAAGACATCCTCAGAAATTGCTATCGCAATTCCTAGGGTCAAGTCAGCAGCAAAAGCAGTAAATTCTATTCATAATAAACTAGAACAAGCGCGAAAAGAAGGCATAAACGCGTGGAATCTAACAAAATTAGTAGAAGATGAATGGGACAACCTTCATAGTCAAGATGACGTGGGTGGGTGTATTGCTTTAACTGTCTGGTATGTATCTGAGTTACAGAGCCGAAAACTCAATACCAGCGAAATAGGCAGAATCGGACAAATGACAAAAAGGTTCGGTAGAATTGCTTTGCTGGCTATTGACGAGGCAGCAAGTAAAGACTTAGAGGATTTGGTGAGTTATGCTTTTAGAGTCGCACAAAACCTCTATGCGAAGAAAAAGGTGAGTTAAGTGTTCCAAAAGTGTAAGGGGCAACATTGGTCGGTTAAGAATAACCAACTTATCCTAGATACCCCTGAAGGCAAAGATATAGCACTTCAAGTTATCAAAGTGCTAGACGCTCAAATCCGTAACCAGATTGCTGAAGAAATTATGGCATGGAAACCTGTTCAGAATAGAACAGAGATTATGAAAAGGTCTGGCAGCATAGATAACGCCTTGCTAGGAGTCCAAGCCATTTGCGCAGATATAGCACTAGGAAATAGAAATGCCTCTTGACCCTAAAACTCGTTATGAAATGGAAAGGCAATTAGAAGCACTAAAAAAAGTTATGGAGTACGAGTTAGCCTTTGAGAATCGAGATGTAGATGGCATGATAGAAGCAGCAAGGCTTCCGTTATATCTCTTAAAAGATATGGATGAACAGGATATTGCTGACGCAATTAACGTTCGCATGGCAGACGCTATGCGTGAGGCAGGATTAGTACCTATTAGACGAGAGGAAAAAGAATGAGCATTTGGACACCAACCATAGAACCACTTAAAATAGATATACCGAGTATCGATCCAGAAGAATATGAAGAAGACGATAAGGCAAAATAGATGAAATGTCGTAACGAAGGATGTCGTTGTACCCATGAAATGCCGTGTGAAGGCGGGTGGATATGGGAACGTGGAAACGACATTATTCATAAAAAGATTAAAGGTGAGGATATAGTTAAGAAAGTGCCCTTTGAAGGGGTGCGCCCGTGTCCTACATGTGACCCTGAGAGAGATTGGATTATTAAGTCATCCAAAAGTCGGGATGAAATGATGACCCGACTTCAAGAGCGTTCGCCTACTAAAAAACTTGATGCTTTCGAAAAGAGCCAAGAGGAGCGAACCCGAACCTTGTGAGGTGAGGAAAATAAGAAAACTTTTAATTCTGTTTTATGCTGTCGTTTTACTGGTTGGGTTTCCTAACGTAACTGTAGAACCTGCTAACGCGCGCATTTTGCTCATGTCCCCCAAGCAATTTGCCAGCCATCAGTTGCCTGCTTATGGGTGGGGCAAGAGTCAAATGAAATGCCTAGTTCGGCTCTGGGATTACGAGTCACATTGGAATCCCTCAGCCTTTAATTCAACTCCTGTTTATTGGAAAGTAAAAGGAAAACGAATTGCTCTTCATGCTAGAGGAATTGCTCAAAAATTGGGAGAAACCTCTCGTGACCCTCATACTCAAATAAATAACGGATTGCGGTACATTCGATATCGGTATGGTTCTCCTTGTGAAGCATACGCGTTTTGGAATTACCAAGCCCAACGGGGTACTGGATGGTACTAAGTGAAATTCTTTGTGGGCGGGAAACCCGTCCCACAAGGTTCACTTATGGTTATTCGAGGCAATCTAGTCCACGTTAAAAGTGCTGAGTTAATGAAATGGCGCAAGGCTATTGGATTAGCAGCCTCTACTCACTATAAAACTCCCAGCAAAGGTGCAGTAGAAATCTTTTTACATTTTGGCATTTTGCGCCCAAAGTCAGTAGTAAGGTCAGAGCCAAGTGTAAAACCAGATTTGGACAAATATATTAGAGCGGTATTAGATGGATTGACAGGAATTGCGTATGAAGACGACTCTCAAGTTACTTTCATAGAAGCGCGTAAGTCCTATCAAAAAACAGAAGGAGTGGTCATTGAATTACGCACAAGCCTTGGCGGGAACGAAGAATCTGACGGTAATGCAGATACTCTCTTTAGACATCTTGCTAGTAATAGTTATGAACGGATTGCTCAGGGCGAATAATGGATAAAGTTCTTCGGGAACTTGTCTGGGCACGGTGTAAGGGATACTGCGAAAAATGCGGTAAGCCTTTACTTAATGACTCTTACGCTTTACATCACAGAAAACTCAAGTCGCGTGGTGGTAAAGATGAAGTTGAGAATTTAGTGGCTCTCCACCATACTTGCCACAACACAGCAACAGACAGTATTCATCTCAATCCAAAAAAGGCAACTGAAAGTGGATTTATGGTTGGTTCATGGCAAGAACCTGCCAAGTGTCCTATCACACTTTCCAACGGTGATGAGGTTATACTGACTAAAGACGGCAGATACGAACATAAGGGAAGGCAACATGATGGCTGGTGAAGCAACAGTAGTAGTAGAAGGCAATTTGGGCGCAGACCCAGAGTTAAAAGTAACTCCAAGCGGTAAAACAGTATGCTCATTTTCATTAGCAGCGACTCCACGCCTTAAAGATGGCGATAACTGGAAAGATGGAGAAACTACATGGTATCGGGTTACACTATGGAATCGCAAGGCTGAAGTCGCTGTTGACGCTCTGCGCAAAGGCATGACAGTTCTTGTAGCGGGTAATCTTGAAAACCATAAATATACAGACAAAGAAGGCAATGAAAAGTTTTCTTTAGGCGTTACTGCCACTAACTATGGCATAGTGCCAAAGGCAGCAAATTCAGCACCAAAGGAAGAAACTAAAGACGATTTCCCTTGGTAATAACTTTCTGCTTGGCTAGTTAAGCAGAAACAGAAAGAGAGTCGTCCTACCCTTCGGCTCTCTTTTTCTAAGAAAGGCGCATAATGAGATTAACGTTTGCTCTTGGGTTAAGTCACGGCGATATGATGAACCAGATTGCGCCTAAAAACATATTAGTTTCTTATGAGTACAAATCCGCCTTAGACCCTGTTAAATGGGTTCCTGAGTATCTTATCTTTGACTCAGGTGCTTTCTCAGCATGGTCAGCAGGAAAAAAAGTAGATGTCGTTGGGTATGCTGATTGGGCAGAAGAAAAAGCAAAAAACTTTCCTAATGTAGTTTGTATCAATATGGATGTGATTCCTGGACAATTTGGAAGAACTTCTACGCTAGCAGAACGCAAGGCTGGCATGGCTTTATCTCTTAAGAATGCTGATTACTTGCGCTCGCGCGGACTTAATGTAATGGAAGTTTTTCACCAAGATGAACCTAAAGATTTTTTAGATTTGCTTCTAACACGGCAAACTGAAAAAGGTGTCTTAGGTATCTCACCCCGCAACGATGTCGCGGTATCAAGTAAAATAGAGTGGCAAAAGACACTCATGTCTTACCTTTACCAAACCCGCGGCAAAAATTTTCCGCGCACTCATGGGCTGGCAGTTACTTCTTTCGATATGCTCGCCAACTTTCCTTATTATTCTTCTGATAGCAGCACATGGTCATCTCCTTTTCGTTTTGGTGGCTACACAAATGAAATGGGCAAAACTCGGCGAGTTGCTGACAAGTTTGGTGTGGAAAAAGTAACCTACGCTCAAAACCGAGAAGCAGTTAGGCATTTAGCAAGGCAGGGCATAGAGAACCAACAGCGCATAGGTGACGCCATTACTCATTTGTGGGCAAAACGCGGAATAGTTTGGGAGGACTAATGGGAAAGAAGTCAAAACTTACTTTAGAAAAAATTGCTTGGATGATGTTTTTAGAAACTCCAATCGATAAAGTTCAAGATTTTTTAGAAACTTTTGGTTTAGAATTAACCATAGTTTTTAAGAAAGACAACGACCCTTGGAATTAAGTTATCAAATAAAACAAGGAGAACTCAAGCATTTAGAAGCAATCAATAAAATTGGAACAAAAAGTGCTAATACTTTGGGCATGGTTCTCAAAGTTGAGTTAAAAGACCATCTATCCCAAGGTCACATTTTGGTCGCTGAAGGCGATGGTCGAGTTTATGGATTTCTAGAATATGGGGTGACCAAGCAGGGTCACTGGTCGCTCTATAAGACGGCGGTTGCCTTGCCTGCTCGAAATCAAGGTATTGGGTCGGCTCTTACGCAAGAATTTATTAAAAAAGCAACCGACGCGGGGGTCAAAACTCGCTTAAAAGTGACTGAAGATAACAAAGTTGCGATAACCTTCTATCAGAAGAACGGCTACAAAATCGTAGATTTTGAGCAATCGAAGGTGCGAAAGATTTTTATTATGGAGAGGCAATTATGGAATTAGAGATTTCTTCACTTGAGTTGGCTAAAGTCCTGCCCAACCCTTGGAACCCTAACAAGCAAAATGACCGTCAATATCAGGCAGAAATACAATCTATCTGTGATAACGGCTTTGTTGCACCTATTTTGGTACGCAAACAAGAAAATAACTATCAAATTATTGACGGTGAACATAGATGGCGCGCTCTTAATGAGATTATAGAACGCGAATTAGCAGGCAAGTGGAATGTGCCAGATTTAGTGAAAAGCATGACTATTCCTGCTATCGTTCTAGAGGTGAGTGACGCGCAAGCCAAAAAACTAACCATCATTATGAATGAAACTAGAGGTCAGGCAGACTTGGCTCAGTTAGGCGCGTTACTCGCTGATATTGCTCCTGATTTTGGAACTGACTTAGGGCTTGGATTGCCTTACTCTGCTCCGCAACTTGCTGAACTTATGTCTATTTCAGAATTTAACTGGGATGAGTTTGGTGAAGGTGGGCAGGATAATGACTTTGACACTAAAGGTGAAGAAGGTCACCGCATTACTGCTTTGGTAGATGAAGATACAAAAAGTCGCTGGGATAGTTACCTTGCTGAAATAAACAAGGATTTGCCTCAAGAACCAAAACTTAAAGCAGGAGCAGTAATTGCTCATCTACTAAATAAATCAGGAAAATAGCACAAAACGACCAAAAGTCGGTTATAGTAAACCAAAAGGCAACCTCTAGGAGATAAAAATGTCCCAACCAGCAACAGACCACTTAACCGTTCTCGGAAACAGAATTGACGGAGCGTTAGGTAAAGAGCAACTTGAAACTTTCGATACACCCGAAGGCTGCTCGGCAGTTGAGTTTGAAACCCACGAATTCACATCTTTCTGCCCTGTAACTCACCAACCAGACCTCTATAAAATTACTATTACTTTTGTTCCAGACGCTAAATGTGTGGAATCAAAGTCACTAAAACTATACCTACAATCTTTTAGAGATACAGGTATTTTTGGTGAAGCAGTTGCTGCGACTCTTTGTAATGACCTTTATGAAGTTCTAGCACCAAAGCACATTAAAGTTAAAGCCGTTCAGCAAATTCGCGGTGGGCTACAAATGACAGCAGAAGCGATTAAGTAATGGCTAAAGTAATCGCACTTCTATCAGGTGGCATGGATTCCACCACATTAGTAGCAAAACTTATCCATGATGGACACCAAGTTGAGTCTGTTGGCATTAACTATGGACAACGCCATAACAAAGAATTAGATTCTGCTAAGGCTGTTGCTGCTTATTTTGCTATTCCATTTGATGTGGTTAGTTTAGAATCAGTTAAACCATTTCTTGGCGGTTCTGCTCTTACAGATGACGTTACTGTTCCTGATGGACATTACGCTGAAAACACTATGCGCATTACTGTTGTTCCAAATCGTAATGGCATGATGCTTAACGTAGTTGCTGGAATTGCTGTTGCTCGTAAAGCACAGCATATTGCGACTGCTATCCACTCTGGTGACCACTATATCTATCCTGATTGCCGACCTGAATTTTTTGAGGCTATGAGCAAAGCAATTGAGTTAGGTACTAAGTCATTTGGAGACATTACAATTCTTGCTCCATTTGTTCAGATTTCTAAAGCAGATATAGCAAAAGTTGGTAAAGAAGTTAACGCCCCACTAGCACTTTCATGGTCTTGCTATAAGGGTGGAGAAATCCATTGTGGCGCTTGTGGCACTTGCTTTGAAAGGCGTGAAGCATTTGAACTAGCAGGTCTTGTCGACCCGACAGTTTATGCCTCATTTCCTCACTACGACAATCCTTTGGAGACAAAATGAGTTATCGCATTTGGAAGCATTTTCGCTTCGCAGCAAGCCATCAGTTAAATGGTTTGCCACCTGAGCACCAATGCTCACGTTTACATGGTCATAACTACCTCATAGAAGTAGAACTATCTTCAGAAACTTTAGATAGCACAGGCTTTGTAATTGACTTTGGTGCGCTTAAATCTATTAAGACAATGATTGACAGCACTCTTGACCATCGCCATCTTAATGATGTTCTTGACTTTAACCCTACTGCTGAAAACATGGCAAAGTATTTCTATGAAGCCTTTAGGCAGGGTTATCCTCAGATTTCAGCAATTCGTGTTCAAGAGACAGAAACAAGTTGGGCTGAGTATCGTCCATGAGTTCGCTGGTTGTTTCTGAGATTTTCGGACCCACAATTCAAGGTGAAGGACAGTATGCGGGACAGTTAGTCGCATTTATCCGCTTGGGTGGCTGTAACTTGGCTTGCTCATGGTGCGACACTCCGTATACATGGGACGCCTCTCGCTTTGATTTGCGCAACGAAATGACCAGAACACCAGTTAACGAAATACTAGAACGAGTTTTAGAAATAGATGTAGAAAAAGTTGTTATCTCGGGGGGAGAACCTCTACTCCAGCAAAGGCAATCTGGTTGGGAAAATCTGCTAATCGCTCTAGAAGACGCTGGTATCGGTGTTCATATCGAAACCAATGGAACGATTATTCCTAATTCAGCAAGCCTTGCTGGTGTAGAGCATTTCACAGTTTCACCTAAACTTGCTCATTCAGGCGATACTTCTACCAAACGCCTAAACCGAGAAGCCTTTGAAGCATTTAGAAAACTTTCTATTCATGGGGCAGCAATTTTTAAGTTTGTAGTGAAAGATGAATCTGATTTAGACGAAGTTGCTGAAATAGTTAACGAGTATGACCTTATCCATGAAACTATCTGGATAATGCCAGAAGGCGACACAACTGAGAAACAACTTGCTTCATTAAAAAAGATTGCTAATGCTGTTATTGAACGAAGATGGAACTTGACTACAAGAATTCATACTCTTATATGGGATTTGAAGAGGGGCGTATGAGTGTAATGACAGGAAACTTACAAGAGGCAACAGAAGAAGGTATTCGTTGGCTACTTCGCCATGTAGGAGAAGACCCTAACCGAGAAGGATTACTAGATACCCCTAAGCGCGTTGCTAAGGCGTATAAAGAAATGACTGAAGGTTATGGGATAGATATTTCTACTATTTTAGGCGTTACCTTTGATGTTGGCAATGTGGATGAGATGGTAGTAGTTAGAAACTTAGAATTTGTATCTCTATGTGAACACCATTTGCTGCCATTTGTAGGCGTTGCTTCAGTTGCCTATATTCCAAGAGAACGTGTGGTTGGGTTGAGCAAGATTGGTAGATTAGTTGACGCTTATTCTCGCCGCCTACAAGTCCAAGAGCGCCTAACAACTCAAATTACTGCTGCTTTAGATGAGTTCTTAGATACCAAAGGTTCTGCTTGTCTTATTACCGCTCACCACTCATGTATGGGTTGCCGCGGGGTAAGAAAGCAATCTGCCCAGATGGTTACTTCTTCCCTTACTGGGGAGTTCCGAGATGCTGAGGTTCGCGCCGAATTTCTTGCTCTGGTGAAATAAATGCCTAGAGGTCGCAAAACCAAACTTACTCCTGAACTTCAAGAGACCATTCTCAAGATTATTCGGGCAGGAAACTATGCCTTAGTGGCGTGTCAGGCTGCTGGTATCAACCAAGACACTTACTACGAATGGCTTAAAAGAGGAAAAAAAGACTTAGAAGACAGCAAAACAACAATCTATTCCGAATTTTCCGAGTCAATCGAGCGTGCTTCTGCTATTGCTGAGGCTTCTCATGTAGGCAACGTTGCTACCTCTGCTAGTAACGGAGATGTGAATGCTAGTAAGTGGTTCTTAGAACGAAAACATCCTGAAAGGTGGGGCAGAAATGACAAACTTAGGGCAGAAATTACAGGAGCAAACGGTGGTGCTATTGAAATCGCAGATAGTCGAGCAGCCATCCTTGAACTGCTTAATCGTAGAAACTCAGACATTAACAATAACGTTCAACCAGATGAAGGTGCTCAAAATGACAATCAAGAAGGTGAATAATGTGGTCGTGGGTTCTAGCAGTAGTCGGGATGACGGGTATTTTCTTTGTAGGACAGAAGAACCTCATGGGGTGGCTCTTTCTACTAGCCAATGAATGTCTGTGGGTTGTCTACGCGCTTACCTCTAAACAGTATGGCTTTATTCTTGCCTCAGTTGGGTACTCACTTGTTTATATTAAATCGTTAATCCTTTGGAAACGCAATGGCTCTATCCCTCTATGACCAGATTGCTTTACTTCCTGCCAGCGAGCGCGAAGAGTGGGTTAAGACACTTCCTGACCAGATAGCAGATGACCTTGCCCGTCAACCTTGGTGGTACATAGGTCGCCCTGAACAGCAAGCACCAGAAGGTGATTGGAATATCTGGCTTATTCTTTCAGGTCGTGGTTGGGGCAAAACGCGCACAGGCTCAGAATGGCTTATCCAGCAAATCCAAAATACTCCAACTGCTCCTGACGGCACTCCTACAGAATGGGCAGTAGTTGCAGAAACTTTTGGAGATTGCCGAACAGTTTGTATTGAAGGTCCAAGCGGGTTGATACGGGTGCTTAAACGCCTTGGGTATCAGGAAGATATTGACTACATCTATAACCGCTCAAGTTGGCAGATAAACCTTGCTTCAGGTCAGCGTATTCATATGTTTGGTGCTGATAATCCTGACGCTGGTCGTGGTTTTAACTTGGCTGGTGTTTGGGCAGATGAGGTTGCTAAGTGGAAATATCCGTATGAAACATGGACAGAAGGTATAGCACTTGCTTTGCGTATTGGTGAGAAACCAAGGGCAATAGTCACCACTACTCCTAAACCTATCCGCTTGCTGCGCGAATGGACATCTCGCACAGATGGCTCAGTTCATGTAACTTCTGGTTCTACTTTTGAGAATGAGGCTAACCTTTCTCAAGCAGCCTTACTAGAACTACAAGCGCGCTATGGTGGAACGCGCATGGGTAAGCAAGAACTTTATGGTGAGTTACTTACCGAAACAGAAGGTGCGCTATGGACTCAAGCACTTCTTGATGAGGCGCGGGTAGACCCAAGCACTATGCCACCGCTATTTAGAATTGTGGTTGCTATTGACCCAGCAGTTACTAGTGGAGAAGAAAGTGATGAAACTGGAATTATTGTGGCGGGAGCAACGCCTAACGGTCATTACTACATCTTAGAAGATGGCACTATGCGGGGAACACCTGAGCAATGGTGTCGCAAAGCAGTTGAGTTATATCGCAAATGGAAATGTGACCGAGTAATTGCTGAAACCAATAATGGCGGGGACATGATTGAGTCACTTTTGCGTCAAGTTGATACCACTATCCCTTATCGCAAAGTAACTGCTACTAGAGGCAAGAAAGTAAGAGCAGAACCAATCTCTGCTTTAAGTGAGCAATTACGCCTTCACTTAGTTGGGACTTTTCCTGCTTTAGAAGAACAGTTAGTTACATGGCAACCTGATAGTGACGTTTCACCTGACCGCATGGACGCAATGGTGTGGGCAGTTACTGATTTAACTGCTAACTCCAATGCTCTGCGCTCGCTTGCCGCTCTTGCTGATTTCTGTCCAACTTGTAGTTTGCCTCTTGTGCGTGGAACTACGCTATGCCCAAGATGTAAAACCGCTATCATTAGAACGCCTGAACCACAAGGGGCAATAGAGGAGCATAACTAATGGGTTTGATAGACCGCTTAGCAAAAGCAGTAGCACAGCAAATAGAAAAAGCACCAAGCAATTTACCAGCAGGTTCTGTTGTAATGACTGAGCAGGAAATGCGTAATGCTAACGCTGGTCAAACTTACGGACAACAAACACCATTACTTCGTAACCCACTAATGTCTGGTGTTCCTTTCGGACCTGGACAACCAATTTTGCCGGGCGCGATTAACCCACTACGACCTGATGGTCGTCCTGACCCACGCCGTTATGAATACCAAGTTGCTCAAAACTTAAATATCGGTACAGAGCAAAAGTTAGTACAGTTCAAAACTCTTAGAGGTGCAGCAGAGCAGATAGATATTGTTCGTCGTTGTATTGAAGTATTAAAAGCAAAAATTTCAGGACTTGATTGGGATATTGTTATTTCCGAAGATGCTTCTGAAAAGATTATCGCAGAAATTGGTGGAGAACATACTCGCGCTATGTCTAAAGCGCGTGAGCAATTCTCAGGTGAGATTTATCGCTTGCGTAAGTTTTGGGATAACCCTGACAAGTCAAATGGTTTAACTTTTATTGACTGGATGATGATGTCGCTAGAAGAAATCTTGGTGCTTGACGCATGGGCTATCTGGCCTCAGAAAACTGTAGGCGGTGACCTTTATGGTTTCCAAATACTAGATGGTTCAACTATTAAACCAATGCTTGATGATAGAGGTATGCGCCCAATGGCACCACAGGCTGCTTACCAGCAAATTCTTTATGGTTTTCCGCGTACTGAGTTCCAAGTTAATAATGATGACGTTACAGCAGATGGTGAATTTACTTCTGATGACTTGTCTTACTTTGTGCGTAATCGCAGAGCAAACTCAGTCTATGGTTCATCTCCAGTAGAGCGTTGCTTGCCACTTGCTGACCTTTACTTGCGTAGACAGCAATGGTTACGCGCTGAATACACAGATGGAGTAACACCAGAAATGATGTTAACTTCTGACGCTGACTTTGGTAATGACCCATTAGTAATGAAACAGTACGAAAACATCATTAACGACAACCTTGCAGGGCAAACAGAACAGCGTAAGCGCGCTCTTATTCTGCCATCCGGTCTAAAGCCTCAATTCTATGAAGGCTATGGTGAGAAGTTTAAGTCTGCTTTAGACGAATATCTCATTACTTCTATTACAGGTCACTTTGGCGTACTACCTACCGAAATTGGATTTAGTGCGAGAGGTGGATTAGGCGCAAGCGGTCATCAACAAGGTGAAGCAGAAGCGGCACAGAATATCGGTGTTGCTCCTCTTGCTCAATGGATTTCTAAAATGCTAACCAATATCTCTTACACATACCTTGGTATGCCTCGTGAACTTGAGTTTAAGTTTATGATTGCTGAAGTACGCGATAATGAGATGGAAGCGCGTAAGGCTGATATAGAGGTACGCGGTGGCGGTAAGACAATTAACGAACGCCGTACTGACCTAGGCTTGCCACTTCTTGATACACCAGCAGCCGACCAACCAATCTTGGTAGCAGGTAATGGTGTTTATCTATTCTCACCTGATGGAATAGTAAATGCAGCAGCACCAGTAGCAGGAGCAGAAGAGTTTGACGCAGAAACTAGTCCTTTACCTGAACCTGCTCAACCTACCCCTAGTGAACCTAAAGTAAAGGCTAACGATACTGCTGAACCTGACTTCCAAAAAGCGGGTGTGCCATCTAAGTCAGAAGTTAAAGATGCACTATCTCGTTTAGCAATTTTGCCAAATGAGGCAGCCGAACATCCTATATCAGATAGCCCTGACCAGTTGGCTAACTCAGTTGAAAGCCCTTGGCAAATTGTAGAAACTGTAGAGGGAAACTATATTGTTGACCCTGATGTGTGGCAAAAAGCACAACTTACTTTAGTTAATATAAAAGAACTTTATGGCACAAATACTGGTTTAGACCGTAAGAACGTTGCTGACCATATTGAGTCAATGGGTCAAGCCCTAACTCCTTATCGCGGATACCCACTTGTCTATAACGATGGTGAAAAGAACATCATTATTGACGGACATCACCGCCTCTTTGCTATGTGGCTACTTGGCATGGAACAAGCCCCTGTATGGCTTGGTACACCCGATATGGCTAAAGCAGCAGTTGCTGAGATAGAAGCATTTCATCATTGGACAAAGCGCAAGTGGGATAAAACGCGTAAATTTGAGTTTAAGTCTGTAGACCCAATCGTTGCTGACGCGCTTAATCGTTGTTACTTTGATGGGGATAGAGAAACTATGAAGTCTTTGATGAAGGCTTATCTGCAATGACCCTAGGTGTCCATCAGGTAGATGGGCGCATAGCGGCTAACGCAGCAGTCAAAATCCGCGCCGCGCTCAAGAAGAGCGTAGACGCAAGAAAAGTCATTACTGATTACGCGCTTACCCATCCAACTGTCTCAGATAGCATTACTCAAGACCGCGCTCGCGCACGCGCGTGGGCTAAACATAATGTCACTCTAAACAATACTGCTCTTAAAGCAGCCTTACGCCAGCATTACGCAGATATGTATGTAACGGGTATGGCTTCCACTTATGAGGCATGGGGCAAGGTACTTCGCAATAAGAAAGCCCAAAAACAACCACCCCATAACTGGAATCCAGACAAAATTGTGGTTAATGCTCTTAGAACCACCATAGATTGGAACTCTTGGAAACCCGGAAATGCTGCTGCTGCTGCTTTATTGCGCCCACCAAGCGGATTAGAAACCTTATTGGGTGGCATAGAAATTAAGTCTTTAGATTTAGATAACTCTAGTTATGACCGCCTAGGCACTCAATTAGCCGATGGAATTGCTATAGGAGCAAGCCCAGAGAATTTGGCAACCATGATAGAAAACTCACTATCTAGCCCTGAGCGCTCGCTTACTATTGCCCTTACCGAAGGGTCACGCGCTGCTAATGCTGCTGCTATGGACTCTTACCAAGCACTAGGAGTAGAACAAATCCAATGGGTTGCCGCTGACCCTGAAGATGAAGAATGTGATATAGATGGGGAAGTAACCGATATAGGGTCAGATTTTTCTAATGGACTTTCTGCTGATGACATACCAGTTCACCCAAACTGTCGTTGTTCTACTATGCCAGCAGAAGTTGACTGGTCTACTTTCGACTATGCTGGTTCCCTAGACGCTGCACTAAACGCTCAATAATTAAGACACTTGTTATACTTTTACATACTTTAAGATAAGGAAACCTAATGGCTCTTATTCACACAAATATCACAGTAGGAACAACACCAACTTTGCTCGTGACCATTCCAAACGGTATTAAGGGCGTGGCTGTTCAGATTCAAAATCGTGATTCAGTCGCCATCTATGTTGGCGATTCTGCCGTCACAGCAGCATCAGGCGCAAATGGTGGTCATTTAATCGCTGCTACATCAGGCACATTGCAAGTGTGGATGAATGGCAACGATTCAATTTATGCAATTTCAGCCGCAGGTACAAGTGCCGGCGCAGTTTCAGTTATCTATTCGGCTTAAGGAGCAACAATGGATTTCGCTAACTCATACGCAGCAATCGTTAAACAAGAAAAGCAAGAAGATGGTTCACTCCTTGTTTATGGTAAAGCAACTGATGATTCTTTAGATATTGACCAACAGATTTGCGATAACACTTGGTTATCATCTGCTATGCCTGAATGGTTTAAGTCAGGTGGAAACATTAGAGAACAACATTCATCTATCGCAGCAGGAGTAGCAAAAGAGTATGAAGAAAAAGCAGATGGTCATTACATTAGTGCTCTTGTCGTTGATCCTATTAGCGTTAAGAAAGTGGAGTCAGGAGTACTCAAAGGATTTTCAATAGGAATTAAATCTCCTAGAGTTGTGCGCGATCAAAAGGCTGCTAACGGAAGAATTATTGACGGACAGATTGTAGAAGTTTCACTAGTAGACCGTCCTGCTAATCCAAACGCCAAACTTATGCTTGCTAAAAGTGTAGAAGGCGAACCAAACCTCATTCAAGTAGAGGAATTCACTACTACCGCAAAGGATAAGTTTATGCTTGGAGATATTATTAAAGAATTACACGCAGATTCCACAAAGTTTGACCAAGCGTCTTACGACGCTGCTCGTCGTGGAATTGCTCAACTTATTATCTCAGAGGCAACTGAAATTGCTGACGGGGACTCAGATGAGCGTGACGATATTGACACACTACTATCAGCACTTAAACACCTATTTAACTTCAAAGATGGAGAAATAGAAGAAGGAGAAGCAATGTCAACTGACATGGATATGCTCGGACTATCAGCCGCTAAAGAAGCGGACATGAGCGATTGCTCTTGCGATGGATGTAAGGCTTGTAAAGATGCAGGTGGTTGTGACAAATCTCCTTGCTCTAAGTGCATGATGGCTAAGTCAGCAACTATTGATAAGTGCCTAGAGTGCGGTTGCCATCTACCAACAACTAATCATGGGTTATCTCAAGTTGTTGTTACTGGTGCAACTCCAACAAATGAAGTAGCAAATGTTTCTACTGCGACAATTATGACTCCTGAACAAAACGCTGGTTCAATTAAGTCAGCCGAAGGTGAAGAAGTAATTGCTGAAGAAACACCAGCCGAACCAAAGGCTGAGGAACTGGTAGACGCTGAATTACCTACCACAAATGAAATTCTTGACGAAAAGTCTATTCAGGCTATCGTTGAGAAGGCTGTAAAGAGTGCGACTGATACGGTCAAGGCAGAGATTGCCGAGTACGAGGCTGCAACTAAGGCGGCTGAGGAAAAGGTGATAGTTCTTGAATCAGAACTCGTAACGGCAAAGTCGGCAGCAGTAGCAGGTGGACCTAAGCGCATGGGTCGTCCTGCTGTTACCGACACAAACGAATTACTGCTAAAGGCTGCTGAATATCGCCTAAAGGCAGCAGCAACCTCTGACCAAATTCTCGCTAAAGGTTACAAGCAATTAGAGAAAGAATATCTCTCTAAGGCTGGTACACCTGACGCGGAATAAAACACTCGAAAGGAAATAAATTGGCTCTTACCGCCCCTAAAGCGGCTGACCTCTTTGGTGATGAAGTTTCACCTAAGAAGGCAGCAAAGCGTATGGACGAATTTCAGGATTCCCTGAACAAGTCTTTCTCGCTTCCAAATACAAACGGACTAACACCTGAGCAAGACCCAACAGCAGCACTAGAAGCACTTGCTGCTACAAAGTCACTTGCTCCAGATGCTCTAGCAGGTCTTAACAACGCAATTGCGTCACAACGCCTTGCTCTACAAGATATGCAGAAGGACATCACACTCACAAGCCCACTCAGCACATCATTCGCGGCATTTGACCTCGAAGCACCTGCTAAGTTGCTTACACCACGCCCAACACCACTTCGTAACCGTATTCCTCGTAAAAAGGGAGTCGGTACTTCACACCGTGTAAAGAGAATCACAGGTTACACAGGTACAGGTACTGGTGGACAAGGTCAGATTTGGCCTGGAGTTACAGAATCTACAACTACTGCTTTTGGTTCAATTAACTTCGAGCGCGGTTCAAAGATTTCATATACATCTGATGATTTAATCTTGCCTTACAACTCATACAGCCTCTCAGATTCAGTATCATTCGATGCTAACTTCTCAGGCTTGGGTTACCAAGACCTTCGTCAGTTGTCATCAACATCAACGCTCTATGCCACGATGCTTATGGAAGAGCGTATGCTCCTCATGGCAAGGGGAACTGCTTCTGGTTATGCTGGCGCACTTTCTGCTCCAACAGTAACTATTACTCACCCATCAGCAGGAACAGGACAAGTTGCTGTTGCAGATAACACTTATTATGTCTATGTAACCGCCGATGCTGGTATCTCAGGTTCAGGTTTTGGTGAGTCAATTGTTAATACTGTTACTTCAGTCACAACATCTTCACAGGTTATTAAGATTGTTGTTACTCCTGTAACTGGTGCGCTTGGCTATAACATCTACGTTGGTACAACCACAGGTGTAGCAAATGCTAAGTATCAAGGAACAATTAAGAGCACAACAGGTTATATCGTAGGAGCAGGTTCTACTTCTGTCGGTGACACACTTGTTTACTCAACAGCAAGTTCAATCACAGCATCTCGCGCATCAGCAGATACTTCTGCTTACGCAACAGGCTATGACGGAATCTTGACAACTGTTCTAGGTGCTAACACAGGCTATAACAACAACATCAACGCAACCTTCTCAAATACAAACCCTGGAACTGAATATCAGACCGTGTTTGCTAACCTCTACAATTCAGTAAAGGCTGACCCAGATGAGATTCTGCTTAACGGCTCAGACCGCAAGCAACTCTCAGATGCAATTAAGGGTTCTGCAAACGCTAACTACCGCCTACAGATTTCTCAGGATGAAACCTCAGGAGTCACCTACGGTTCAGTAGTTAATGGAATTGTTAACGAAACAACAGGAAAGTCAGTTCCTTTGACAGTACATCCTTGGCTTCCACAAGGCGTTTCACCAGTTCTTTCATACACACTTCCAATTCCAGACACAGAGGTATCAGATGTTTGGGCAAACTACATGGTGCAGGATTACATGGGTATCCAATGGCCTGTCACTCAGTTTGCGTATGAATTCTCAACTTACTTCCGCGGAACATTCTTCTGCGTCGCTCCTGCTTGGAATGGCGTAGTTTCAGGAATTGTCGCTGCTTAGTAAATAGAAATCTAAATGGGGGGAGAGTCTTAATAGGCTCTCTCCCTATTTATTAAAGAAAGGCAAATGAATGGCACGATTAGTTCCACGAGATGGTTTTGCTAAAGAAGTAGAAATCAACCGTCAGTCAGGTAAAAAAGTTATACGCGCTAGTAAAGATGGTTTATATCGCGTAGACAATCCTAAAGACATTAAGGCACTTAAAGCAGAAGGTTTTACAGAGGGCAACTTAGCATTACAAACTCACGGGGATAGTGGTCGCGGGTACACTTGTACCAACTGCGGGTTTGGTTCTTGGTTTAAGTTATGTTCACGGTGTGGACACGAATCCTCAGCCCCTAAAACAGACGGAGATTAAAAAATGGCAGCAGTATCCCCAATAACCCAATTCTCATCAGGCTCATACCTGACAATCGCTGAGTATAAAAACGCTCCAACCGCGATTGATTACGACAACTTGGTTAATGGGGGTACTTCTGCTCAACAGGATGCCGAATTATCAACCGTTATTCAGCGCGCATCATCATTTATTGACATTTATGTAAATCAGCCTCTTATTGCTCAAAACTTTACAGAGCAATCTCGTAGCCGTATCACCAATGAGGGCTATTTGGTCATCTCACCTGACTACAACAACATTGTGTCCCTCAATAGCCTCTCATACGGCTCTGTGCCTACGAATATGGTCGTTGCATCAGCATCTACCCTTGCTGCTTGCTGGTTTGAGAAGTCACAGGTTATTTATCCGCTATCTCAATTAGGACTTACTTACTCAAGTCAGGGTCCGCTATCTTTTGGTTTTCCACCTACCAACGGCACAAAGATTTACGCCTCTTACAACTACACCGCAGGGTTCTGTAATGGCTTAATCTCAACTGCTACGGCTGGTCAGACTTCTTTTACAATGATTGACCCAATCGGTCTTACTGCTGGAACGCTAGTAACAATTTATGACGGCTCAAATACCGAGCAAGTTGTGGTTTCGTCTACCTATACATACGGCTCTAGCACCGTCAATATTACTTCTGCTCTTAAATACACCCACGCATCAGGCGTAGCGGTAGGCAATATGCCTCAGGCAATTAAAGAAGCAGCGATACTTTTGACAACGGACTTCTTAAAGGTTCGTGGCGATAACTCTTTGACAATGGCAGTTACTACCCGCGCAACAAGTGGTCCAAGCGTTCAATCTATTGTTGGTTCTGATATCGAACTTGCCAAGATGCTTCTTGCGCCGTTCCGAAGGATGCGTTAATGGCTGTAGGTCGTACCCAGTTACGCTCCACTCTTTACAACTATTTGACTGGCGCGAACATTGCCACGCTCAATCAAATCTTTACCTCATTTCCCAAGCGCATAAATTTTCAAGTAAATGCTGTGGCTGGGCAGATGTCACGCTCGGCTGCAGTCATTTTTATTGAAAGCGAGCGCGAAACTCGTTTGGCTATTGGGGGAGCGACCAATGGCTGGAAACGCGTAGACTATACGGTAGTGCTTCAAGTGTTCCACCATTCGCTTCAAAACAACTCAGAAGACGCTATGACGGATTTTGATACACTAGTGGATAACATCAAGAATACGCTTCGAGCAAGTCATAACTTTGGTGATTCAAGCCAAGTCAATGTCTGGCAAGGAGCGGAACCAGCAATCGATGCTATGTACGGAGAACCGAGTACTTCAGATAACGGAGCAACGGAAACTTGGGCAGAGTTAAGATTTGATGTTACTCAAATGATTCAGGCTTAGGAGAGCAATGGCAACCTATATGTACAACGGTGATGGTGAGAAGGAATTTCCTACTCTCGGCATAACTGTTAAAAACGGCGATACTTTCGATTCGGCAGACGAAATTGTCAACGCCGATGTCACTCTCGCTTCTGCAGTAAAGAAAACAATACCAACACCAGCAGCCCCGTCTGCTACAACGCAAGGAGCGTGAATAAGTGGCACTACAAAATACCCACCGTTCGTATATAGGTATCGCTAAAGAAACAACAAAGGGAACTGCGGTTACAACACCTACCGCCTACATTCCTGTTATTGCGAACACCGTCAAGCCTCAAGATATTTACACACCTTTGTACGATGAAGGACTACGCGGTTCTCTCGTAAAGAACTACAACTACCTACAAGGTCGCGTTCACTCAACTTACGACTTTGGTGGAGCAGTATTTGCTGACACCGTGATCTACCCTCTTGCTGGCGTACTTGGCGAAGATGTAGTTTCAGGTTCAGCACCTTATGTACAT
>Ga0214172_1000330_pt1 | contig 22497 bp, 24 predicted proteins | sample TroBogEpilimnion_29_FD_153010 | JGI IMG/M metagenome (GOLD analysis project Ga0214172, IMG submission 153010) | Freshwater microbial communities from Trout Bog Lake, WI - 12JUL2007 epilimnion | ecosystem: Environmental > Aquatic > Freshwater > Lake > Epilimnion/Euphotic zone | place: Trout Bog...
CTTGTCTTCCGTCGTGTATCGTTTGCCTTTCATTCGTCTGGTCCTTTCTTAAGTCCCAGACTAACACATCAACTGGCCCGAAAAAGTGAAGTCACGTCATCGCTCATGAAAAAATTTGTTCATCTGAAAAATCCGAACTATTGGCGGACGGGTTTTGCTCATGATTCTTTTGATTGAATTATCGGGTTGTGCTGGTTCAGGCATGGCAGTTTTGAAATCAGTGGCACAAATCGGACTTCAACTCGATTGTTTAGCGCACTTGCGACGCGTTGTAACAGGGAAAGGGAATATCGTTCATAGTTTGCATCCTCCAGTCTGGAGATTACAGATTTTGAGGTGCCGATCCGCTTGGCCAGCTTGGTTTGGGAAAGGCCGGCTTGGTTGCGAAGCGTAAAAATGGTTTTCGCAATCTTTAGTTTTTCAGTTTCTTCAGATATCATGGTGAGCATTTTGGGATCGTTTCCAGTGATGGCACCCAAGATGGCCAGCCCGTCAGATGTGTTGTGCTTGCCCATAAATATTTCAATTAAATGCGTGTTTGACCGGTTTTTCACGCCTTCCCTCTGTTTATGGCTACGTTTATTTTAATATCGGTTCCTTCGGCCTTCCGCCCGCATTAATTCGGATCCGACCGGCATCACGGTGATGGTTATTTCCCCCAAGGCTCCTCATATGGTTTCGCCAATTAACACTGGGTCAAATCAACAGATTTTGTATGTTACCGAACGGGAACTATTCAGCCTTCGACAGCTGCTAATATACGAAAGGTTCCCGTTCGGTAACAAATCGCTTGATTTATGTCGGCTTTGGATTCAGTATTACCGAGCGGTAACTTGTTGCTGGCTATGAAATACACTCCCAAGCACATTGGCGAATTGATCAAACGCACCCGGAAAAATCTGGGGGTGACGCAAAAGGAATTGGCTTTGACTTCCGGCACCGGCCTGCGATTTATCATTGATCTGGAGAAAGGCAAGCCCACCTGCCAGCTTGGCAAAGTGATGGTGGTTTTGCAGACCATGGGCATCAAAATTGAATTCGTGCCGCCCGGCGGATCAGGCAAGAAAGAGGATTAAGATATGCCGCGAACACTGGATGTTTATTTGCACCGGGACTTGGTTGGCCGGCTGATTCAAGATGACCATGGCTTGATAGGATTCTATTACGATGAAAACTGGTTGAGCCGGGCAGGAGCCGTTCCCTTGTCCCATTCGCTTCCCCTCAAGGCCGGGCGCTTCAACCGCAATGCGTGCCGGGGATTTTTTGCCGGCATCCTGCCGGATGAGAACAAACGCGAAATCATCGCCAAAAATCTTGGCATCAGCGCCGGAAACGATTTTGCCATGCTGGAGCAGATCGGCGGCGAGTGTGCCGGCGCGGTGACTTTTGTGCCGGCGGGCGCAAGTTTACCAGAACGAAATTACACTTACCGGCCTTTGACTGGCGGAAAGCTGGCGGAGATTTTGCGGCTGCTGCCGCGCCGTCCCTTGATGGCGGGCGAAGATGGCATCCGGCTTTCGCTGGCGGGTGCCCAGGACAAAATTGCCGTGCATGTTGACGGCGATCAAATTTCCCTCCCACTTGGCGGAGCGCCCAGCACCCATATTTTGAAACCCGCCATCGAACGGTTCGAGGGGATTGTCTTCAATGAGGCCTTTTGCATGAAGCTGGCGGGCGTGGTCGGATTGCATGTGGCCAAGGTTGACTTGGGCCACGTGGAGGAAATTGATTACCTGCTGGTTCAACGCTACGACCGCGTGGCGATGGTCAATATTACCAGCGGTGCTGAACATCTCGAACGGCAACATCAAGAGGATTTCTGCCAGGCGATGGGGATTGTCCCCGACCACAAGTATCAAAACGAAGGCGGGCCTTCGCTCAAGCAATGCTTTGATTTGCTGCGTGAACTGTCGGCTTCGCCCGTGATCGACCTCCAGCGGCTGCTGGATGCCGTCATCTTTAATTTCCTGATTGGAAACCATGACGCGCACGGCAAAAACTTTTCATTGGTCTGCGGAGCAGAGACACGGCTGGCTCCGCTCTATGACGTGTTGAGCACGACTTATTATCCAGAGCTGGCCAAAAAAATGGCGATGAAAATCGGTGGTGAATACGCTTCCGACAAGGTGACTCCCAGACATTTTGAAAAGCTGGCCGGGGAGGCCAGCCTGTCAAAACCGATGGTGAGACGGCGGGTACTGGATTTGGCTGAAACCATATTGGCGGTGATTCCCGGAGTTAATAGCAGCCACGCTGCCACGGCTGCAGTTGCCGCGCATGTGAAAAGGCGCTGCGCAAGTGTAGCCAAAAAGTTTCAGTGATATTTGGCCGCAAGGTGCGGTCGCTTTTGAAATTCATCCGGTTCCCGCCCGCTCTCGGTTTTTAATCTTCGCGCACAGCTTCTGCAACGCCTGCATCCTGAATCCGACGGATGCGCTCGCGCGTGCCGCCGAACCGTTTGCCGATGACCTCCAGTGACTTCGGCTCGCCATCGTCCAGCCCGAAGCGCAGCGTCAAAATTTCCCTCTCCCGCGCCTTCAAGGTGGCCAGAACCTCACGGATCAACGCCCTGTCGGTGGTTTGGATGAGCCAAGGGGAACCGCGTGTTGGTCACGGTAGGAACAACGGCCTTTGACGAACGCCAAAAATTTATTGAGATTTTGGTGAGCTGATTACTGTGGCGGCTTTGATGTTAAGAGTTTTATGACCATCCTTGTAATTTGGCCCGATGCAATATTCGGCATTATCCAGGGAGGGGTCGATCATGGATGTTGTAAAAATGATTTGATGTTCAACTTTTGCCGCTTTCGACATTGCAACAACATGCCGTTGAAAATTCTGACTGCGCTCCGTCGTCATCCCCTTGTCTTCGATGTTGTCGCACAGCAGAAACCTTGGATAACGGAAGAAGTCGAGATCAAGTGATGCAAACAGGATTCCAAAGTGAATGCTGTTTTTTAGATATGTAACCGAACTCGCCGAGAATTGATTGCGTCCGTCCACGCTGAACGTGTTGTTGTCCGGGTCAATTGTAACGGATCGTGCAGACCGAAACCATTCTTCGAGCAAAAGGTCGTTTCTCAGGAGATACAGGGTGCGCTCCTGTAAAGCATCCAGCGCCTGAAGGTATCGAGTTTTTTGACTGTCTAAGCGTTTTTTGATGGAAAATTCCAGGTCTTGAATCGCCGTGGCTAACTCTCTGCCGTGGTTGCGTAGCGATGCCAGAACTTCAACGATTTTCATTTTCTGAAGTAGATCTTGAATGCCGCGTTCATAGCTGCCTTTCTCAACCAGAAGCTTGTCTGTTTTTTGGTCGCGCCGGGTTTGCACTGTTTTCGACAGGCGTTCAAATTCAGCCTGCTGAATGCGCGCCTGCTCGTTTAACCGAGCAATGGCAGTGGCATGTTTCTCATGGACTTGCCGCTTGGAGAATAAAATCGACTTTGATTCTTTGATCTGGAGCGCAATTTCCTGCCGCATCCGTGCAACTTGCTGTTTGGTGGTTTCGCCGTCCAGTTGCTGCTTGCAAAGAGAGCACGTTCCGTCTTCGTGTGCCGCTTGCAATGGGGAAAGACATTGGGGACAGAAAACCAGGGGAAGGCTGCCAAGAACTTCGCGGGCGACATTCGCGTCATCCAGAGCCGCAAGTCGAACTTCGAGCGATGAAATAAATTGCTGGGAATCTTCGATGTCCAAACCCAGTTCCTGCAATTCGTTGTTCAGGCGATAAATATCCTTCTTGGTGGCAGTCAAGGCGGCCACGATGGGTGCGGATTCGTCTTTTTGCGACACACGGGCGGCCTGTTGTGTTTCCTGTGATTTCGACAATTGCGCGTCGGTTTCGGCCAGTTTCTTCTGAAAGTCTTCCAGCCTGGCTTTGAGCTTCACTGGATCAATTTCTATTTCCGCCTTGTCCAAGGCCGCTTCCAACTGATTCTGCTGGCCGCGCGCAATTTCTTGCTGGCGCTTTGCCTCCCGCAGGTCCAACTGCTCTTGATACAGAAAATTATCATAGACGCCGAACAAATAGTCCACAACGGTGCGACGGGTGAGCGAGGAATCAAACTCTTGGAAACGAAGCAGCGAGTCCGGCGGCGTCATTTGGTCGATGTAGATCAGCCGCAGCAACTGGTGCATGGTGATGTTGCTTGATCCGTCACCGGTGGTTTCCGGCATTTGCAAAGCGCGGAAAAGCGCTTGAGAAAAACTCTCCGTTTGTTCGGTGCGTTTGTAAGGGAAAACCATCCAGCCCTTCACCGCCGATTTTGTCGCCGATTCGTAATCACCAAAAAATATGTGCAACGACTGCATTCGCTCGACGCGGATTTCACGTTTCAGGGTGAGAGTTGCATCGTTGGCCCGAATTTCAGCAAACACAAAATCACAGGTAAGCGCTTCCTGTTTCCACTTGGTCATGTCGCCGCCCAAGGCAAAGAAAATTAAATCTGCGATGGTTGATTTGCCATGACTGTTTGTTCCGCGAATGATGTTCACGCCCAGATGAAATTTCTGGTCATAGACGATCGAGCCGTGACGCGACACGACCAACCGGGAGAGTGAGAGCGATGGCTTAAGTTGGGTCATAACGAATTTCAGCAAGGTTGGATCGTTCCTTCAGGCCGCCCGCGCCAAAAAATGGCAGCTTTGCGAATTCCACGGAAAGGAGATCAACTAAAACTTTAGATTCCGCGTTGCGTTTGTCTATCGCCGCGACGAGGGCTGGCGGGATGGCTTTGGGGGTTCTTGTGACAACCCCGGCCTTGAATTTTTCGCCGTCAACCAGTTCGTAAGCCGCAAGACAGTGAAGCGCTGAAATTTGAAACGGCTCCAGCTCAAAAAAAATCCGCCGCGGATTTTCCAGGCTGCGATACGGATTATAGCCCGCAACAAAAAGAGACCGTTGTCTTCTGATTGCACTGGGAAAACGAAGCGCCTCAAGCTGCTCTGGAAACAGCAGGAAGAAATCAAGCACGCGAATTCGATCCACCTCAAAATCTTCTTTGGGTGCGGCGGTGAGCAGCCGCAGCATGCGGAAAATTGCGTGCTGAATATCAAACGCTGGGTTGTAAATCAGCATGGCAGTTCCATTTCAAGTGACAGTTGCCCGTGAGAAAGAAAAGCATTCCCATGATTTCTTCCGGCGAGATGCCGAGCGGGTTTTCTTCGAGGATAATTTCAACTTTTTCGTAAACTTCTGTGACCAGAAGTTTATCAATCTCATCTGCGGATGCGCCCCGGCAAATCTTTGTGTAGATGACCGACGAGAACAATTGGTGAACTTTCGCAAGCAGGTAGGCGTAAATCTCCATGGCCGCGCAGGAGTATTCATGTTTTACGAGAATTTTTGAAAAACGATCCTTGGCGGCAATGGCAGTATCAATCACGTCCGGACGGTTGCCTTTACGAAGCTTCTCTTCCAGTCCCATGACGTCACCAGCCGGACGCTTTTGCCAGCGCTGGAGTTGTTCAATGATAATTTTGATCTCGTGGTCGCGTTCGGTTTCCGCGCGGTATTTCGCAATCATTCGCGACATCTGGCTGGGCCGAGCCGGAGCAGCGGAATAAATATTCTTGATTATGTCTCTGCCAGCTTGATCGCCCGCAACGACATTGCCCTTTTGTTTAACTTCGTTGCTATCCATCTAAAATTTGGCTGGTTTATTTTTTGATGATGTCGCGGCCGGCTTGGTCCCCTCCTGCGGTGTTACCAGTTTGATTGACCTTGTTAGATGTATTGCTGTTCCTGACGTTGACAACAATCTTCACCGTAATGGCAATGGCAGCGGCGGCAGATACAAGGACAATAACAAGTGTGATGACAGCGGCTTCAGACATGTTGAGTCATGATTGGGTGTTTTCCGTTGCGAAATCATACGCCAACACCTTGGTCGGGCAATACAATTATTGATTGTGATTGGCATACATCATCAGCATAAGAGCTGAAACTAAGCGGGTTGGGACGGTATTCAAAATAATCGTCTCCACCACGAAAACCATTTCGCAACTGTGCCGTGCGGTTGGCACTTCATGGTTCATGCTGCGGCATTATGCAGCGACATTTTTATCTGCTGCCTCTCTAAATTGTTTGCGCCAGCCGGCCAAGCGTTCCTTAATCTTGATTTCTAGGCCCTGTTCGGTGGGATTATAAAAGGTCTTGTCCACGCCCAGATAATCCTGCGCCACGAAATGATTCGGGTGGTCGTGGGTGAATTTGTATCCCGTTCCGTGGCCGAGTTTTTCCGCGCCCTGATAATGCGAGTCGCGCAGGTGTTTGGGAACGGGAACCGTGCGCTTGGTTTTTACGTCCTCGATGGCGGTGGCAATTGAAACGCACGCGCTGTTGCTCTTGTTCGCCGTCGCAATGTAAATCGTTGCCTCCGCCAGTGGCAGCTGCGCCTCGGGCAGACCGACAAATTCAGCGACCTGCCGCGCGGCGTTCGCCAGCACCAAGGCCATCGGATCGGCCAGACCGACATCTTCTGCCGCACAAATCACCATGCGCCGGGCAATGAACCGCGGGTCTTCGCCGGCGTGAATCATCCTAGCCAGCCAATATAGGGCCGCGTCCGGGTCGCTGCCGCGCATGGCTTTTTGGTAGGCCGAAGCGACGTCGTAATGCTCGTCACCGTGGCCGTCATACACCACAGCCTTTTTCTGAATGCTCTGCTCGGCGACGATGAGCGTGATGCGGATCACGCCATCGGCAGCGAGCGGGGTGGTGAGCGCGGCAATGTCGAGCGAGTTCAGCGCCTTGCGTGCATCACCGTCGGCGATCCGGGCGAGATGCCACAACGCATCTTCATCCGCGCAAATATTCAGGTGGCCGAGACCGCGTTCGGAATCTTTCAATGCCCGTCGCAGCAGCGCCAGCAAATCCTCCTCGGTCAACGGGCGCAGTTCAAAGATTTGCGAACGCGAGACCAGCGGCGAATTAACAAAGAAAAATGGATTGTGCGTGGTCGCCCCGATGAGCTTGATGACACCGCTCTCGACATCCGGCAGCAGCACATCCTGCTGGGATTTGTTGAAGCCGTGGATTTCATCAACGAACACGATGGTGGATGCGCCTGTATTCTCGAGCCGGTTCTTGGCGGCGGCCAGCAGCCGGCGGATGTCGGCGACATTGGATTCCACGCCGCTCAACCGCTCGAACTTGGATTTGGTCTGGCCGGCGATGACCTGCGCGAGGGAGGTCTTGCCGGTGCCGGGCGGCCCGTAAAAAATCAGCGACTGGATACGGTCGGCCTCGATTGCGCGCCGCAATAATTGGCCGGGGCCGATGATGTGCGCCTGGCCGGTGAATTCATCCAGGGTGCGCGGACGCATCCGGGCGGCGAGCGGCTGGGTTTTGGTAGGGTCAGCCCCCTTTGGCGGGGAAAATAATGTCAGGCTGTGGTCGTTGGTTGTCATGGGTAATCTGGTGCGGTTTTGTGCATTACTTTGATTATAGCGTTTTTGACCTCCCCCGACCTTGAGAATTGTTTTATCCAAAGGGTCAGCTTTTATTTCTGTCGGTGCGGTTAATTTTTTGCCGGAGGCTTCTGCATGGTTTCAAGCAGTGCCCGCGCAATTCTTTATCGCTTTCTAAAAGCCGATCTGGCGGCAGAAATCTGAGTGTATCGCTTCCGGTTCACGCGCACGACGCGGACGCGCGAGCGGTCTTGACCGGCGAACTGGAGAAGTAGGCCGAGCAGGCGAAAAAAGAAGGATTCGATCTCGACGCCATGCTCGACGGCGATTTCCAGTAACCACCGCGTCCCACACCCAAGCTCTCGCTGCTCGAACTCAACATGATTTTGCAGCGTGCCGATTCATTGCCGCCGGGCATCGAAATCAAGAAGCTACAAAACGCAAATATGCCTACCAAGCCCCCGGCATGGCGGAACCAGTTTGCATCACCACGCGACCAGAGTATTTCGACGAACACAGCGACAGCCTGGAGTTGTGGCCCCCCGGCTGCCCGGCCTTCCCAATTTCGGAAACCGCCGCCACGCCGGAAGAATTGGCCGACGTGAGCATTCCGGATTTACTGAATGAACAGATCAAGTAGGGTTTTTGCAGCGTGCCCCAAAATCAATGAGGCATTTTCTATTCCTCATTGCCATAAGCAGACGCAACATATGTAATTAGCATCCATAACATATAAACTCAATATAGAATATGTTTGCTTATCTTTTTGTCGGTGCTATACCCGGATTTAATTAACCAAAGGGCAGAAAATGAAAACATCCGCAAATACTTCCGTCAGCATTCTCATCAGTTTTGTCATCGGCCTGTCTGCCCGCGGGCAGTTAAACAATTTAGCCGCATTGAGCGACGTGTCATCAGTATCGCCAGATTCCATTGTCAAGCTCACGGCGGAGGCACAGGGATTGAACTTGGTTCCGTCCGGGGCTTTGCCAAAAACCGGAACTTTCTGGATGGTCATGCCGGGAGCGAATGGCGGGGTGATGGCGCCAATGCCCTGTCCTCCAGGGGATTTGACCCTCCCGACCTACGCCATTGCCGACGGCCAATTTCTTGTGGACGGCACCGGCGGCCAGATTTCGTTAAGCCCACGGCAGACGGCGCAAGGTATGACCCTCAACTCCGCACTCGAGGCCCAGGCCAATTCGGTTTTGAACTTGATCGACTGGATACAGGGTTCACAGTTGCGTCAATTGGCGCGGGCCATGAATTTACCAACTCCATACGACGGCGACGGCGGCGGCGTCTATGGTCCCACCAGCGACAGTTCAAGTTTCCCCGCGAATACCAATTTTCTGATTTCCGTTCAGGGTGGCAATATTGCCCTTGATTGGCGTAGCACCACCAATCGGCTTTTCCTGCTGGAAGATCGCCCGACCCTGACCAGCGAATCCCAGTGGAACGAACTTGCTAATTACTATCTGTCAGCGGCAAACACAAATTGGACGAAGCTGGTTCATACCAACATCATCAACTTGCAGCCGATGAATTTTTATCGGATTTTTGACGTCACGCCGGTGGCGCATGAAGATTTTTTCACGGTTGACCAGGATAGCACCGCCAACCAACTCGATATATTTCAAAACGATTTCTGCCTGAATGACGATCCGATTTACATCGCAAATCTGGTAACGGCTCAGCATGGCGAAATTTCCTATTCTTCGGATGCGACGACCTTCCAATACACCCCAAATGCAGGTTTTTATGGCGTGGATTTCTTGAGTTACGCCATCACCAGCGGCCATGGCGAAATTTCGTCCAACGCCACCGCCACAATTTTTGTCAACCAATCGGGAAACTCTTCCCCCGTCGTTCCCGATTTGCTCATCACGCTGCCAACGAATGTCTATGCCGCGTCGTTCAACGCCCTGACTAACGCCAACGATCCCGACGGTGACACGAATATTCTTTTTGCCGTCAACGCTCCAAGTTTGGGGAGTGTCTCAAACGATGCCAGCGGGAACATTACTTACATCCGCAATCCAGGGTTGTTTGGCAGCGATGCTTTTACCTATATCATAACGGATGGCAAAGGTGGATATGGCTTGGGGCATGTGAAGGTTTTACAAGTGGATACCGACGGCGATGGGATGCCCGATCAATGGGAAATGGCGAATGGCCTTGATCCGTTTACCGATGATTCCATGGCCGACCCGGATAATGATGGGTTGCCAAATCTCGCCGAATTTGTGCTCAGAACCAATCCCCAAGTCGCTGATAATCCGCTAAATCTTTCGGCAGTTACCAACGGAATGCCCATCAGCGGATTTGCCCAAATCCCGATTCGCGGATTAAGCCCGTCCATTTCAACTCCGCCCCTCAGCCTTTGTGTGAACAGCAATCTCGCTGAACAAGCATTTATTTCACAAGGCCCGGATGGACAATGGCTCGTAAATTGGGATACCACCTTTCTTGCGAACGGGAGTTATCAGATTCAACTGGTCTGCCCGATTGCCCCGCCGTCATCTCCTGATTCGATTGCGAATATTTTGGGCGAGTCAAAAACCGTCGAGGTATTCAATCCAATCCGGTTTGACAGTTTCACCAGCAAATTCACAAGTTTTCTGCTGATATATGGAACCTTGGCAGTGACCAATTCCACCTTTGACATCTATCTGAATGATGAAAATGGTAACCCGCTCGTTTACGCCACTGGCCTTTCCGCGCCCGACGGTCAGATTGCGCTCTACTGGGATTTGACGGACGGCAATGGCAATCAAATTTCCTTTGGTGATATTCAGGCCGAGTTTGACATTTACCCGCCGGCAAGCAACGCCAATGGCCCGCAACCCAATACGCCGTCAAACCCCACCCAAGTTAACCACCGGTTTCATAAAGATGCCGGCAGCATTAATAAAAACACTTTCTCAATCGCGTGGGGCTGGGATTGGTATAGTGGAAATCTAACCGATAGCAGGATTCAACTCATGGAAAATGGTGTAATCAACATTCTGGGCAATCCGGCTGAAAATTCCTATTCGTTGTTCCCGGCCGGAAACATCCCCTACGCGGATATGGCTTTTCGATACGACACGGATTCCGACAAAAGCATCCTGCTGCATGCTTTGAATGTTAGCGGCAACTTCTTCTGGTTCGGTCACGGCGGTTTTAACACATTTTTTGGCAACCCGCTTCATTCGGCGATTGGTGAAAGCGACGTCAGCCAGTTGTTGGGTAATTTTGCATACAAGTCTTCACCAAAACACCCCAAGCGGAACAATCATCCCTATTTTTTAACCATCCTGAATGCGTGTCAGACCTCTTCGATAGATTGGGCTGGTGCCTTCGGTGTTGATTTTGCCGACCACAATTCTTATGTGGACTATGTGAACGCCGGGCGTCCGCCACGCGCGTTTGTCGGTTGGGCTTCCTATATTCGTGTTCCCTCTTCTTCCGATATTGGCATGATTCAGCATTCGCAATACGCCGAGGCCCTCGCCTATATGTTTAATGACTGGATGAGCGGGTATCCCTTGAATTATTGTTTGGGCGATTTTAGCAACCATGCCATCGCCGCTTTCCCCAGTTTTACCGGGGCTGATACTTGGACCATTTCGGGATGCTATGACTTGGAAAGGGGCGATTAAGAATAATCAAATATGAAGAAATCTCCAATCGCGGAAAAACTACTGCATGCGTCGGCACGACTGGTCGCGGGCTTTATTCTGATGGTTTTAACCATTTCCTGCCGGCTGATGCCCGAGTGGGATTATGGCATCTACGATAAAACCAAGTTTTGGGTTGCGGCCCAAAACTTCCTGGTTGAATTTTCAGCAGTCTGCCTGCCCAGCATCGCTATTCTTTTTTTATGGCCGTTAGTCATCCGGGGAACGCCTAAGCAAAAGGTCGCCGCCATTGTCGTATCGGCCATTTCCGCGTTGATAGCGATTCCCGGCTGGTTGGGAGTGGTTGGCAAATTCCTGGAAATTTGGCATTAAATCCGCCGAGGTTCGGCGCATGGAACTATCCTGAAGAAAATATTATGACCAACCTGGTTGCCGCGGTAACCAACAAACTACTTATCACCACCGCCTACAAACAGGTGGCTCTGGCGGTGATGCTCACCAACTGCAATTGGTTTGCGCAAGAAACGCATCTGCCCCTGAGCCATCCTCTGGTTCAAACAAATGTGATCCTGCCTCGATGCAGCGTCGCACCTCCCCGACTCATGGGTTTTAGCGGCAGCGTGGTTACCGAGAAATACTTTTTTGGGTTCGGCCATGACCATCTGGCCAATTTCTGGCAGTGGGAATTTCGTCCCACCTCGGAAACGGCCATCAAAGAGCAGAATGCGCGCTGGTCAAAAATGACGTCGCTAATCGGAACAAATGAGGTTCACCAGTTGGCTCTGAATTGGCTGATGAATCTCGGCGTTGACGTGCCGGCAATGGAAAAGAACTATCCTTGCACCATCACGCAGAGGTTTTCCTACCAAAACCGCAGCGGCGCTTTGCAAGCACAAGCACAAGCCGTAACGCGGCTCCCTGTTTTTGAAATTTCGTGGGGATCCATTCCATTATCCCAACGGCCCGAATACAAGCATCCCGCCGTAACCATGACTATTTTTGGTCCGACCCGTGAACTCATCGAGTATCACTTGTATGATGACTACCTGATGATGCAGCCCAAGCTGGCGGTCAATGACTACGAGCAACTGCTAGAAATTAGTAACGAAACCTTTCAAAAATATGACCATCTTCAACGAGAGAACTTGGTTAAGCGTTTTACCACCCCAAGATCTGAATAATTAGGAGTTTTCACTTGGCCCGCTTGCTGACTAGCATCCACCAGCCCACGCAATTGCCCATGCCGGTGAGCAAAGAACCAGACGCCCACCGCCGCACCAACGCCACCCCAAATTAAAAGCTCGTTGCCGACGATCAGCGACGGCGAAATCATCAGCGCAATGCCGCCAACCAGAATCGCCACGCTGGTCGTCACACTGCCGATGATTAGTTTCAGCGACGGATAAAAGTTGGCGGGCAGCCCGAACTAGAAAATGGCGACGCCGACCCACACAATGCCTTTGAGGCTCGCCAGCTTCGCGCTCAATTCGCGTGCCGTGTTCTTCTGAGCCGGTCTCAACTCTATGGTTGCTCGCGTCTCTTCATGCTCGACCACCGGCAACCGATATGCAGGTAGGCGACCCTGGCGTCCACCGTGACACGGTGGACGGCTTCATCAGCAATCCGGAGCGGTTTCGTGCATTACTTGATTATAGCGGTTTTGCCCCCCGACCTTGAGAATTTTTTAACCAGCGGTCGCTTTTATTTCCGCCGGTGCGGTTGGTTTTTTGCCGGAGGCTTTTGCAGGGATTCCAGCAGCGCCCGCGCAATCCTTCGATCACTTTCCGTAATTTGATCTGGCGGCAGAAACCAGGTGGATCGGTCACCGCCGAGATCCGCCGGCATCGTTTCCGGTTCACCGAGACCGAAGTAAGTCCCCGCGTCGGTGCGGATGACGGGCAGCAAGGTGTGCCGCTGCGCACCAGCCATCAGTTCGGAGGCGATCAAGACGCATTCCTTGCGGTTGAAGGCTTCCGCCAGCGGCAAGTCCGGTGGTTCGCCAGGTTCGATGGCGGACACCCAGGCCTCCGCGGCAAACATGGCACCAATGGCACCGTGCGCAGCACAAGTCAGCCGGGCGAGAAAACCAAAAGATTCTCTGGTCTTTTCATCCTCCACATTTTCGGGAAACAAGGTGAACGATTCATCCGGGGTGACGGCCAGAAACAGCGGCGGTATGTTTCCCTGTTTGCGCAGGTGGATTTCGGCATAGGCTTTGGCCTTGGCGATGAGTTGTTCGTGCGTCGGATGATTTTTCATGAAATAAAGTTAGCCGCCATTTTCAAGTAGACATTGCTGTAATCAGATTCTGGGCAATCGGCTGGACTCGCGGTGGCGATCCAACTGCGCCCAGCCGGGGTGCAGGTTGGGCCACAAAGACGGGCGTTTTACCGGCCGGGGGAACAAATGGGAATCAAACCGCAACATCCGCCGCATTTGATGAAACAAGAGACCGTCCTGACCCAGCGATGCCGCCAGGTCGCCCGCCGCACGGGGCTCAACGTGATTCCACAGGTTGGCAACGCCCACCTGCCAATCCAACTGCTGCAAATAGAAGTTGCGCATCAAGTCGGCTCCGATTTCCTGCTCGGAAGGCGAGGCTTGATTCGAGATGCGCAAGTTGCCGCCCAGCCAGGAATGGTTCAAGTGATTGGCCAGCGGATAACATTTGAAGTCCGGATTTTGGGCGATCAACCGGGGCAACCGCATGAAGTTGTCGTAATACAGTTTGATCCTTTGATAGAAATGATAACCTCGGATGGCGGCATGTTTGGTGCGCACCGTGTAGGCAGACAGATTGCCCGGCCGATCCAACTCCATCTCCCAATGCGTAAGGATAATGGCGTAAACCAGAGGCTGCATTTCCACGGGCAGAACGAAGGGCAAGCCATCATGGGTGATGGTGCCTCGGGACAAACACCGGGCGCGTTCAAAGCCATCCCGACTCAACTGAAGTTCGGCGTTCAGTTTTTCATCCAGAGTGGCATAAACGTGACTCTCGGAAGCGCGGGCGGTGACTTTTTCGCCGCTGGGCAACAGCATGGTGCCACGTTCAGCGTTTGACAGGGTGAAATCAGCCGCTGAGTTCATGGCTCGGGAAAACGGATAACCATAGTATTTGTCAGAGCCGTCAAAATAGGCGAACTCACCCCACGGCGTTGGCGTGCAGTCTTCGACGGGAAACGCGTAACCCCCGGTGCAGGGCAATAAATCGGCGAAGATGGGAGTCGGCATCTCCGCACAGGAACCGAGGTTGGCATCGGGAAACAAATATCTGGCCGGAAATAATTGGATGGGCGCGGCCACCCGCGACAGGGAGGAAAAATACCACGGCAGCTTGTCCAGCTGAACGTGTGGAGTCAAAGCATGACCCAGTTGCGGACTCACAAACACCAGGGTGGTGTGCAAGCCCCGCAGCACTTTCGGTTTCAAGTCTGACCAAAGGTCATGGTGATAACGCAAATGCCGCGCGTTGATTCCGAGCCCCAGCGCTTGCGCCGTCGATTGAAACCAAGGCGATTTCATCAAGTCGCCATGCTTTTGGGGAATGGTCACCATCTGCGGCAATTGTACCTGGGCGCGAATGCGCGGTTGATATCGCCAATGATCGAGACCCTCCACAAATTTGCCCCGGCCCATGGTGGCGAAGCACTTGTCCGCATCCCAACCCTCCGGCATTTCAAACTCCGTCAGTTGCCTGGCCCGCGTCAACGGAACCGCACAGTTCAAAACCTTTCGCGACGCATCTTGGGCATCATAAAATTTGGCGAACGCCGCTGCCGTTATTTCAGAGCCGGGCTCGCGGGCAATTTCCCATTTGGTTTTCAGGTCAGTCGGCATCAGGTTTTTTTCTTGCCGGTAATTGGTTTTGCGCGAAGCGCAAGGGAACCACCCGCAAGGCACATTGACCGGTGACGTCAGCCGATAAAAACAAAAACGGCGAAGGGAAACCCTTCGCCGTCGGTGATAAATTAAATGCCGGTTATTTCTTAACGCCCAGAATGGCGTCCTTCGCCGCCTTGGCCACGCGGAATTTGACCACGCGCTTGGCCGCGATCTTGATGGCTTCGCCCGTCGCCGGGTTGCGTCCCATCCGGGCCTTGCGGTTGACCAGGACGAGCTTGCCCAGACCGGGCAGCGTGAACGAGTTTTTGGCGTTTTTATAGGCCAGGTTCACGAGCGCTTCCAGAGTGGCGGCCGCTTGTTTTTTGGTGAGGCCGGTGGTTTCCGCCACGGCGCCGATGATTTGTGATTTGGTTAATGATTTTGCCATAGGCGCAAAGAATTGATGGCCTCGCTTCGCGGCGCAAGCAAAATGAGGCTACGCGAGCTTTTCCAAATCGGCGGCCATGGCCAACACCCGGCGGTAATGTTTTGGATTCCAGCGCAGGACGATGCCCGTCCCGCAGATTTCCAGCGTCATCAACCGGCCGTAGCAACCCCGGCACACATGGCATTGGCGGCGGGCCGACCAGACCCATTCCTCCGAGAGAATCATTTGGGCCAGCGGCAATAATAATTTGAGGGCGCCGGGGCCGCCGAAATAAACATAGGCGGTCGGTTGCCCCCGGTGGCCCTGGCAACTGTAGTAGGTTTCCACGCCGGGCAGTGCGTTCAATTGCCGGATGAGCTCGCGCACCCCGACATCCACCGAGATGGTTTTTCCCCTGATGGTCAGCGTTGTCTGTTGATGTTTTTTCATGGGTGAAATTTCATCCGGAATTTTTCATCCCCTTCCCAACTTTACCCAGGCGGACGGCCTTGGCACCCGCGAGTTTCAGCATCACTTGGGCGAGCGTCTGTATCTCCGGATTCGGCGGCTGCGGCGGGAGGATTTGGGCGAAACGGCCCGTCATGGTGTCGGGGGTGGGAATCGCCGCTTCGTTGAGGCCGAAGAATTTTCCGTTGTCGCTCCGGATGATTGACAGGAACTGCTGCCGCTGCCCGCTGCGATCCTCGCCCATCAGCACAATCACTTCCTGCCGGTCCATCGCCTCGGACGGCGGTTCGGTCAGATCCAGCTCCTCACCCGGTTGCGCCGTCTTGAGCCAGGCCTCCAGCGTCATCACGCACGCGGACGCGTTATGCGCGATGCACACCAGCCGGGCGGCGTGGGCGAAGTCGTCCTTGTCCTGCTCGTTGGCCAGCGCCGGCGGCTGGAACATCATCGGCTCGTCTGTGCCGATCAGGAACAGGGTGGGCGACATCGTGCCGGATCTGCGCATGCAAAATTCGGCGTAATGACCGGCCTGGGCCATCAGGTCGGCGAGGGTCTTGAGTTGTGGGGGTGCTTTCATAAATTCAATGGCGGCCCTTTCCGTTGCGCTCCCGTCTTTTGATTTTTGTGCGGAGCTGCTGCAGCGCCTTTTCCTGAATCTGCCGGATGCGCTCGCGGGTGACGCCGAAATGTTGGCCGATGATTTCAAGGGATTTGGGCTCACCATCATCCAGCCCATAGCGCATCGCCAGAATCTTCCCCTCGCGCGCCTTCAACGTGGCCAAAACCTCGCGGAGCAACGCACGGTCGGTGGTGTTGATAAGCCGGTCCAAGGGGGCGACGGCGTCCGGATCGGGAACCACTTCCGCAATCGTCAGGGAATCCTCCGCGCCGATGGGCGAATCGAGCGACACCGGCGTCCGCGCCGCGTCGCGGCATTGGCGGACGCGGCGCGGGTCCAGATCCAGCTCGGCGGCGATCTCCTCATCGGTGGGTTCGCGCCCCAGCGTCTCATGCAGCCGTGCCTCCGCCCGGCGAATCTGCAGCAGCCGGTCCACGATATGCACGGGCAGCCGGATGGTCTTCGACTGGTTGGCCAGCGCCCGCTTGATGCCCTGTTTGATCCACCACGAGGCATAGGTGGAGATTTTGCCCTTGGCCGGGTCAAAGCGTTTGATGCCCTTCATCAGGCCGAGGTTGCCCTCGTTGATGAGATCCAGCAGCGGCAGACCCATACCCTCATAACTGCGCGCAATCTTGACCACCAGCCGCAGGTTGGCCCGGATCAGGTGCTCCTGCGCCTGCCAGTCTCCGCGCTTGATCCGTTTGGCAAGGGCCGTCACCTCCGGCGCGGTGAGCAGTTTCACCTGGCTGATTTCACGGAGATACAGTTGCAGGCAGTCGCCCCGCAGTGATTCCGAGGTTTCCGTTCCGTTGGCTGCCGGTGCCGCCGGCGGCGGGTCGCGGCGCGCCGTCGCCGGTCGCCGGCGTGGCTTTTTTGCCAGTGTAGGACTCGACACCAGCTTTACCGGCTGGGAGCGGCGTGGGTTTTTGGATGCGGTTTTCTTCATTAAGGGGGAGGTTTTAATTCAGGCAGGCCGACTGACCGTCCAATTCCAGTTGATACTGGGTGGCGTCATTGGTCGCGGGTGATAGTGCGCGCACATCGGTCAGGCGCAGATAGAGCCGCTCTCCGCCGGCCTGCCGCCGGGGCAGCAGCATCAAGTCCACCTCGACCTGGCGACCATCGCGCCGACGCACCAGGCAAACCGTCAGCCGGTCGTCGCCGGCGGCATGGCCGTTGACCAGATGAAATCCCAGAACGGCGAGAATTATGCCCGCCGGATTGCTGCCGAGCGCGGGATCCAGCTCGCTGAATTCCTCCAGCACGCGCGTTTCCAGCAGCACCGTCGGACGGATGCCGCAAAGCGCCGCCCCACGGGTGAGGTCGGTGTAGTGGATTTTGGCCGCCGGCAGGCGCTGCGCCGGGCGGCTTGAGTTTGGTTCCAAGGTTGTGTTTGTTTTCATCGTTTTTATGTTTTGTGGTTTTATGGACTGTGAGCTTTTAAGATGAGTGTCATTTCATGCTGGCCGGGCGGCATTCCCGTTGGTTGAACCAGGTCATCACGGATCGGGGGCGATAAAAGATGAGGCGTCCGCGGCGGATGTGGGGGATCATCCGGCGCTTGGTTTCCTTCCGCAGCCATTGGAGGCTGGGCCGGCAGCCGGCCGGCTAGAGAATTTCCAGAAGGCGTTCCCCGGTCACCCACTGATCTAATTCAGCCATGGGCGACCGTTCGTTGGTAGCCCCGGCTTCGACTAACTCGCCGGTGGGCAAGTCATTCGCATTTGATTCATTGTTATAACCAATCATACAGTTTTTTAGTTTGGCCAAGTTTGCGAAGCCCGCGGCAGGCTGGGGAAAGGAGTAACTGGAGGACTAATTGATGCTACACCAACTGTAGCGGGAATAGGCCATTTTGAGATAACTCAAAAACAGTTCGTATAACTAAATAACGTTCGCCGCTGTTTCACGCTGTTCGCGCCGGGTTCCGCCGGTTGATTTAAAAGGGGTTTTAAAAACTCACCTTGTTCTTCGATGTGGAACAGGACAATCATCGAAATCCCCATATTTTCCGGCGTTCGTTTGAATTATTTATCGCGGTGTAGCGGAATAGTGTAGCAGATATTCCAAAGGCCTGCGGCCCAATCGGTTCATGGGCATTCCAGGCTGTCGGCGGCGGTCAGGTCGGCACCTTGCTGGGCCGCCAGCCGCTTCTTATAATCATTCATATTCTTCTGTTTGCGTTTACGGTTCCAATTCACGCGGGCCTGGCTCATTTCCGTATGCAGCTTTTCCATCGCCGCCCCGGCAGTTGATACTCCGCAGGTGACATTCGGCGTCATGGCGGAATCAAGTTTGTGACCGGCGGGAAGATTGACCTCGATCACGGAATCCTTGGTGAGCCAGGTGGGGAGCATGAGCCAGAACTGGCGGGCGTCATCCTTGGTGACGAGCCGCTTGTAATACTCCTTAAAAATGCCGGGCGAGTTGCCGCCCCAGCCAGTGGTGGAATACACGTTCTGAAATGATTTGTAATGCATGGACAGCGCGGTCCGGCGCAGGCTGTTCACGGGAAAGCGGCTGCCCCAGTTGTATTCCGGCAGGACAATCCCCTGGCGCAGCAGTTGCCGGCGGATGGTTCTGGCAAGACTAATTGCCTGCTTACAGTTGGAGTTAAAGCCGGCCAGTATATGAATGGCGGCTCGCTGGTTTCGGCTGGGCTTGAGACCATCGCCGGTGTAGAGCCCGCTTTTGCGCAAAGCCTCCACCATGATGATGGCATTGTCATGGAGCTGGCTTTCCCGGCCTTTGTCCGTCTTGGCGGCGGCGGCGGGGACAAACAACACGCCGTCTTTGGAATCGAACGACTCGGTGGAAGTTCGCTGGATTTCCTTGGCTCGGCTGCCACACCACAAGGCATGCACATAGAACGGCGCGAATTTTCCGCCCCACGCCACCCAGGCCACGTCGATCAAGGCCTGGACCTGCGGGATGGTGAGCGCGGGTTTCTGCCGGCATTCCCAATCCACGGCATTCTTGGAACCCGCCGTCTGCTGATTTTTAATCCGGGCAATCTCGTCCAATCTTGGCGCGACAATGGTGGATGCTGGACACCAGTCGCGAACCGTCTGGGTGATGGGATCTTTCGAGGCATGCATCCAGTTTTTGAAGGCCCGGGCCCGCGTTAAAAAATTGCGCAGGGTGGAATTCGACCAGGGCCGTTTGGAACCGGATGTCACCAGGGTGTCCCACAGGCTGGCGTCGGCTTCCTCCTTGGTCTGTCCCGGCTGGCCGCTGGTGCGCATGAACGGGAGCGGTTCTTTGCCATGGGCCAGATCCAATACGGCCTGATCCGTCATTTCGACGGGTTGCAAGCGGCCAAATGCCGGCAACAAAAAGGCAATCACCCACCGGGTATTATAACGGGTTTCACTCTCCAAACCGGCCACGTGTTCAAACCAGTAAATTTTGGCCGCCTCGGCCACGGTGGGAATTCTTTGGCGGTCAAGGCGGAACTGGGCGTTCTCGCAGAACCCCACCAGCTTGTCCAGGTTTTCGATCCAGTCGGGGTGCTTCGGTTCCAGCAACTCCCAGAACAATTTCTTGGCCAGCTCAATCTCATGCGGATTCAACTGCCGGGCCAGTTCCTTGCCAAACAAACAGTTGTTTATTTCCACGCAAAGGTCATTGGCCAGGGCCTGCGTTTGCCGTTCAAACTTCTGCCGCCCGCTGCGCATCCTTCCCTCCAGTTCCCGGGGTTCCACCAGGGTGACCAGCACCGCCCATTTGCCGCTCTGTTTGAGGCGATGGACGGTGGCGGGCTTTTGAATTTGATTTTTCATCCGGCCGGCGCGGCTGGGTTGGACTATGGGTGCGGTCATGACTGCGGGCGGCGAATCATTCGTTGAACCAGTATTGGGCGCAGCCGTTGATGCCGCCGGAGGGTTGGTTTCAGGCGGTTGGGTTTTCGGTTCGACTTTAGACGGTTCAGCCGAACCATCCGGCACAGCTTGAGCGGCCGCTGAATTTTCCGCCGCCGGCAGGAGCGGTTGCGTTCCAAAGATGGCTTTCATTTTTTCCAAGTTTGTTTTCATTTCAAAGAGTGTGTTTGACGGGGTTTTGATGGTCGTGGGTTTTTAATTCTGGTGGCGCTCCAGGTAAGCGTTGAACTCACTGCGCCGCACCCGCACCAGTCCGCCCAGGCGCATTACTTTCAATCCCTCCCGCCGGCAACGCCAGATGGTGGTGCGACTCACTTTGAGCGTCTGGGCGACCTCCGCCAGCGTGAGCCATTCATCCTGTGCGGCCTCGGGCAAGGGGCTGAATGCCGGCGGCAGTGGCGTGCTATTAGGTGTTTCTCGATGTTCCCCGCTGATTTGAACGATTTTACCCATTTATTTTAGAGATAGGTTCGTTCCCCAAATTTCCAACCGGAATTTTCGCTTTATTTTTAGGAAGGGTTTTACGGATGCCCCGGCTAAGTCCACTTATCATTCCAATGCATGCGGGATCAAGACAGACTCTATGTCTGGTGGCTATGTCTGGCGGAGAAGAGTAGGGAGTAATTACTACCAACCGGACTAATCAATCGTCCGGGGCGTATCTGGCAGTAGGAACCTCATAGGTTCCTAAAATAATAATTTCAAGCGGGCGGGGACAACCGGTCGGAAAGTCTGGGGAGTTCGGGCAGTTCGGGCGGCTGGGTGGTGGCGATGCGAGTCAACTGCGCTTTCTGCTGGTCGGTTAGCTTATGCAGGTCGCCATCACCAAAGTAGGCCAGAGACTTCAGGGTCAGCATGGGATTATATTGTTCGCCATAGATTGACCTCGCGGCACCCATGGCCAGAGCCAGGCTGGTGCCGCTGTTGATGATGGCCAGCAGGTCAACATAGTCCTTTGACTCCGCCCTTTGCGTGACGACGGCGGCCTTGGTGCCGGCAATATCCAGCAGGGAGGCGACTTGAATGATTCCGTCCGGGGTTTGGTCGGGAGTTCCGACCCGGCCCAAGGCGACCCCGCCAAAGAAGGATAGTTTAACGGGACCATTGCGGTCCACCGCCACCGTCAACGTCTGGCTGACATTCTGGAGAATTTTCGCTCCCTTCAGGCATGGCAGTCGTTCCAGTAATTCAGCGGGAACAACGGTTTCGCTGGAGAAGAAATCAAAATCCACCGACACGCGATGGCCCAGCCGCAGGGCCAGGGCGGTGCCGCCGTAGAGCACAAAATGGCGGGGAACTCCGGCCAGTTCCGGCCACAGATTTTTCTGCGCGGCCGGGAGGCTATCAAAACACGGATTAAACATGGTCAGAATCCCCGGGTGGGAAGGGGCGGCACCTTCAGTTGATAACGCTGGTGCCAGTAAGTCCAGGACTTGACGTCAAACACGCCCGCCGGCGGATTCGTCAGGACTTGCCGGAACCACGAGTCACCGAGCAGTTTCAAAGTCAGAGTGGTGTCATTCCAATCGCCAAAAGTCATGACCTGGGCGGTGAAACGACCGAGATCCTCCAGCCAGGCTTCCGGTGTGCCCCACCAAAACACCCGCGCGGCGACGGGCAGCAAAGCCGGTCGGAACCGGCTTGGAACGCCCGCCCGGCGCGTGTCCGCAGCGGCAAATTCGGCTGGTGATTCAATCGCCATGACGGGATTAAGATAACAAATTTAAGCGTTTTTTGCAATGTGCGATTCACTTGCGCCGCGTTCTAGGGCAGCTCGACCATCGCGCAGATGGGGCCGGAATTTTCCCGCGAATATTACTTAACGAACTACGTCAATGCCTCGCTCAAGGCTTCGGACAGGCCTTGCAAGTCGTCATCGTTTAAATCTTCCAGCGCATAATCGGTCGGCCGATAGGCCATTTCGATGCTGACGTTCGTGTTGCCCGGGTGAGCCGGGAAGGCTGCGAATTCACCATGTCCCGACAAGTGGGCTTCGTAAAATTCCCCGCGCGCGTCCATGAACAAACCCGGATGGGTGGTGGTTGCGTCCCAGGCGTAATAATAGTTTCCCGGCGCGCGGGATTTCTCCGTGTAACGGAAGGGCCAAATCGTCAGGAAGCGCTGGTTGTCTGAAGTTATCCTGCTGACCGGGTTCACTTTTCTGGTCCAGCCCATGAGTTAGTCCTGGGACATGGTTGAGTTTATGTTTTTGTTGTTTCTTTGTCCATCCCCAGCGTAGGG
>Ga0214172_1000331_pt1 | contig 22436 bp, 20 predicted proteins | sample TroBogEpilimnion_29_FD_153010 | JGI IMG/M metagenome (GOLD analysis project Ga0214172, IMG submission 153010) | Freshwater microbial communities from Trout Bog Lake, WI - 12JUL2007 epilimnion | ecosystem: Environmental > Aquatic > Freshwater > Lake > Epilimnion/Euphotic zone | place: Trout Bog...
CACGGTTCAAAGTAGCCAAAACTTCTCTGCTGCTGTGCCAGCTTATACGGTTGACCAATTTACCGGACAGGTTTATACCCGTGTTCGGGGTCGCCAAATGGCATTAAGGGTTGAATCTACAGGTCAAGGTGTAGCTTGGCAGCTGGGCGCTCCACGTATTGATATTCGTCAGGATGGTCGTAGATAATGAGTATTCCAATATATCAGTCCTATAACGGCACTCCTATAAATCCAGCACCGCCAAACTTGCCGGTAGCTGCCCCACAGACTTACGATACCCAGTTTGAAAATCAGATGTTGAACGTATTACGGCTGTATTTTAACCAGTTAAATAACTATACCCAAGCAACGGCAACACCTGATTATGGTACTACATCTCAAAGACCAACTATTAAGCTCCAAATTGGGCAGATTTACTTTGATACTACCCTAGACTACCCTATATGGTGGAATGGCACAAAATGGGTAAACGCTTCCGGAACGGGCGTTTAAATGATAAACTTAGTGGAAATTACTTCGTGGGGCCTCTATGGGACTACATAATACAGCACATTATTTAAAATCTAAAGGCCGTGGCGGGGATACTGAACTTGTTCATATGGACAAAGGCGAAGTCCAAGCGCTTAAAGGTCTTGCTGCTGCCCATGGCAAAAATCTAACTACTAACCCAGAAACTGGTCTTCCAGAAGCGGGCATTTTAAGCTCTATTCTTCCTGCCGTTGCAGGTATTGCAACCGCTGCTTTTGCCCCAGAACTTCTTCCTTTAGTTGCTGGTGGTATTGGCTTGGCCGACTATGCTATGACAGGTTCATTAACCCAAGGCCTTATGGCAGGTGTTAGCGCTTACGGAGCTGGTAGTTTAGGTGAGTCTTTGGCGGCTACAGGAGCTGCAGCGGACGCTTTACCAGCAGCGGGCTCAACAGCGGAAACAACGGCAGGTGCACTTGCTCAAGCTCCTGCTGAGACAGGTGGTTTAACTTCATACCAAGAAGCATTAGGTTCTTCTTTACAGACAACCCCAGAAAATGCATCTGAGTATTTTAATCAAGTAGGTACTCCCGGAAATACCCCAGTCGGCAATATACCTGCTCCAACTACTACACCCCCACCTAGCTTTAGCCAAAACCTTTCTAATATGGCAACAGGGATAACACAGCCCGGTGCATTTACAGGTAACTATGGCAATTTAGCTATGGCTGCGGCTCCATTGGCAATGAATGTTTTATCTCAACGTCCTGGATTACCTGCTGGAACTCCTGGTACTACTTCTAGTACAAACCCATTTGGTTTAGCAAGTTTATCTTCTAATTTCCAACCTAGTCGGCCTACCCAACCAAATCCATATTACACGGCTCAATATCCTAATTACCAACAACAGCCTTATCAAGCAGCTACAGGTGGCATAATTGGTATGGCAAGCGGTGGTTCTGTACCTTCTTATAGTGGCAACAGTACTTATGGTAGCGTAGTAGGTATTGAAAATGCTACGCAGGATTTAGAAAATTTATATAAACCACGCCCTATTATTGATACACCATCTGCTAGTGTTGGTATTGATCAAGATACTGACCCAAATACCCGCAATTTAGATGCGTATAGCGCTGCTTTATATCGTATTAATCAAAAAGCAAATGCTGCAGGATTAGGTAAAAACGCCGTAACTCTTCCAAAAGAAGCTATTACACTAGGTAAAATTAACCCAGATAACACTCCAGATACTACTGATATGGCTTCTGGTGGTATTACAAGCCTAGGAAGCTATGCTGCTGGTGGAAACCCACGTTTACTTAAAGGTCCTGGCGACGGTATGTCTGATAGTATCCCTGCTAATATTGGTGGAAAACAACCTGCCAGATTGGCTGACGGAGAGTTTGTTGTGCCTGCTGATGTTGTGTCGCATCTTGGAAATGGTTCTACTGACGCTGGCGCTAAAAAATTATACGCTATGATGGATAAAATTCGTCAAGCTAGAACAGGTAAAAAGAAACAAGCACCAGAGGTTAAGGCAGATAAATACATACCAAAATGACAACACTTGTATATGCAGATGTAGATGGGTTTGCAGTTTTAAATGAGATGGACGAGTTATTTCCAGCTCATTATGAAGAATTATGTGTAACAAAAGAATTTGATTACGAGCCGGATTACGACGCTTACAAGCGTATGGCAGAAGCAGGAATGTTGCGGTGCATTACTTGTAGGGCAGATGGTGAATTAATTGGTTATATTGTATTTTTTATAACCCCACACCTACATTACAAGTCTTGTATAACTGCAATGGAAGATATTTATTTTGTGCGAAAAGATTATCGCAAAGGTAGAGTAGGAATTAAACTTTTTCAATATGCTGAAAAGGTTTTGAAAGAACGTGGTGTACAACGGATTGTTATGCATACTAAGGTGCATTTAGACAATTCACGGTTGTTTGAGTATTTGGGTTACAAAATGACAGACAAAGTATTTACTAAGATGATAGGAAATTAATATGGGCGGCGGACCATCTCCAGCACCGGCACCATCGGCGCCGACACAAACAACAGTCCAGAATACTAATATTCCGGATTATGCACAGCCGTATGTAAGCAATATGCTTAATGCGACTCAGTCGCAATTATTTAATACCGATTCCAGTGGTAACATTACTGGCTTTGCTCCCTATGTTCCATATAGCAATAACCCTGCCAATTATGTAGCTGGTTTTTCTCCGCTTCAACAGCAAGCGCAATCATCCGCAGCTAATTTACAAATGCCTGGTCAATACAATGCCGCTACTGGTATTGCTGGAGCAGCTGGTTTAGGTTCTTTAGGTATTGCAGGACAAGCTAGCCAAGCCGGACAAAACTTACAAAATACTCTGACTAGCCCTGGTGCTATGGCTCAGTATATGAATCCGTATTTACAAAATACATTAGCGCCCGCAGAACAATTACTTAATCAACAGTACGGTATTGCTGGCACTCAAATGGCGGGTCAAGCTACTGGTCAAGGTGCTTTTGGTGGCACTCGTAATGCACTGCAACAAGGTTTAAACCAACAAAATCAAATGTTGGCCCAAAACCAACTAGTTGGTAACGCTTATAACCAAGCCTATCAAAATGCTCAGCAACAAGCTATGAATGTAGCTAATACAGGTTTAGCTGGTCAACAAGCCGCATTACAAGGTATGGGTCAAGCTAATACTGCAGCAGGAAATTTAGCCGGTATTGGTGGTCAGCAGCTTTCTGCACAACAAGGCATTATTGGCACGCAAGCCCAACAAGGTGCTGCACAACAAGCTAATCAACAGCAGATTATTAATCAGGCTATTCAGAATTACGCTACAGCCCAGCAATATCCATTACTTGAATTGGGCACAATGTCCAATATGTTGCGTGGCCTACCAATGCAGTCACAAACAACTCAAATTTACCAAGCACAGCCGACTACGGCTCAACAAGCTATTGGTCTTGGCGGTACAGCAGCAGCTCTTGCAGCTGCAACTGGTGGTGGTTCTGCTGCACCTGGTGGTATTAGAAAAGGTGGGCAGATTAAAGAAAAGAAAATGGCTAGTGGTGGCATTGCCGACGTTCCCGGGTTTAAATACGGAGCTATTATTAACGACCCAAAACTTGAAAATGATGCACGTATGTTAGGTGCTTCTCCAGCACAACCTGGCCAACCAAGCCCATTACAACAACGCATACAAGATCCACAGTTAAATCAAAATGAACGCAATATTTTTCAAGGCGTTCAACAAGACCAAGACCGGTTACGTCAAGTACCTGGTGCTGCTCAAGCATTACAACAAGCAGGTCAAATGCCGCAAATGCCACAGCCACAAATGAATCCACAAGTTATGCAACAAGCTAGATTATCTGGACTTGGGGCTGCAGGTGGCCCAGCATTTAATAGCCAACAATTTGCTGGCGGCGGTATTATTGCATTTAACGGCGAAGATGATGATCAATTAGTAGATGAAACTCACTTTGGTGTACCAACGGAAGAGCAAGGTTTAACTATGCCTCCTAAGAGTTTGTCTACTAAAGCTCCTAAAAAGACGCAAACTCCAACAACTTTGGACAAGCAAAATCTTAACAGCCCACAGACACCACAAGATTTTATTAGCGCAAGACAGTCGGCTATGAAGTCTTTAGGTTTTGATCAAGGCCCTACCGAAGCAGAAAAAGCTTATGTAGAAAGCCAAAAAGCTGCTGCAAGTAAAGATGTTCTTAATCGTAATTTATGGCTTGCTGCTGCTCAAGGGTTTGCTAAAATGGGTTCAACTGCTGCTCCTGGTGGTATTTTGCAAGCATTTAATATCGGTGCACAAGCTGCGTTACCAAGCATTGAAAAAGCTTACGATGCTAATGAAGCTGCTAAAGTTGCTGCCGCTAAAACAGAATCTGATATGTCTGAAGCACAACGTAAGTTTGCTGAAGGTGACGTTGACGGTGGCTTTAAAGATTATGACTCCGCCCTACGGAATAAAACAGAGCTTGATGTGGCTAGAATTCATGCTAATGCTGCTGGTCAATCTGCTGCTATCGAAAGTAAAGCAATTCAAGACCTCATGAATACTCAAGGTATTTCTTATGGCGAAGCTTATAAACAAGTTAAAGGTTTAGATGCTAGAGATGCTACAGCTAGAATGACCGCCATGTATCATGCCGACAGCATATTAAATCAAGATACTAAGTATATGGCGCTTAAAATGAGTAAGAAGCCAGAAGACCAGCAAGCTGCACGTGCTATGCGTGAAGGCATGATTCAAGATTATATGCAGGCTTTAGGACCACAAGGTACAGGACCACAAAATGCGGCTAAAAACACTGGTACGGCTAACACCGCCGGAGCACCAGTAACTACCAAAGCGGAGTATGATAAGCTACCATCTGGAGCACATTATGTTGCGCCTGACGGTACCGTTCGTGTTAAAGGTTAAGGATAACCATGGCTGATTTTTGGCAGAATGATGTTGTTGCTAACAAAGCACCGGCAGCTGATAACTTTTGGGAAAAAGATAAAGCGGTAGAGGCCGCCCTTAAAAAAGAAGAAGAGCCAGAAAAAGAAGCTACTACAGTTAGTCAATTAGTAGGTGGATTTAAACAAGTCGGTGCCGACTACGATACATTTTTAAAATCTTTAATGTCTCCTAATGAGGCAGCTAAAGAAGCGGCTAAACGCCAAGAAGAAATACAAAAAGAAACAGGCCACGTTCGTGGGCTTGATGAACTAAGTGAAGCGTATAAAAACGACGGCATTATTGGTGCTGTTGGAGAAGTCGCATCACAAGCGCCTGGCGCTATCGCATCTAGTACAGGTCAAATGTCTACGGCTATTGCTGGTAACGTAGGGGGCGCTGCAATTGGTACTGCGATTATGCCTGGTATTGGTACAACTATCGGCGGATACCTTGGCGGTGCTTTAGCTTTATTTCCACAATTTTATGCAGAAAACTTAGCTGAACAGGCTAGAGATCAGCAAGAAAAAGGGGAACCTGTTGATGTTAATAGAGGCAAAGCTGCATTAGCTGCTGCCGGTCAAGCCGGTTTAGAAGAAGCTGGTATGGCATATGCCTACGGCAAAAACTTACTTAAAAGCATTGTCGGCAAAATGCCTGTTACTGCGGTAGAAAAAGCTGCGGCCCAAGAAGCTCTTGTTGAATCTGCAAAATCTACATTGGCTTCTGTTGCTAAAGGTGCAGGTAAAGTAGCTTTAGAAGAATCATTTGTTAACCCAGCACAAGATATTTTACAGCGTGCCCAAGCTGGAGAAGACTTATTTTCTAAAGAAGCTATTGAAGGGTACGGAGCAGCTATTTACGGTAGTATTTTACAATCACCATTAGGTGCTGTTGGTGGGTTACATGAAACACGGGCAGCTAGAAAAGAGTTAGCGGCAAAAGGATTAGATAGAAATGGTCAGCCTCTACCAACACCACCCGCAGATAATAACGCTTTCACGGAGGCTACAAACTATGAAAATACTGGAAATGTCGCCGGAACAAGTGAGCCTGGCGTTTCTGTGCCTGGAGAACAAGGCGGAGCCGAGTCAGGAATTGCAGGAACTACCGCCGGAGGCATGGGAAGAACTGAGCTACCTGCTGGCGGTGTTACAACACGAGAAGAAGAACTCGACAATAAATTAGAAGAAGTAAATAAAAAAATAAATAGCGCTCGTGCTTATATTAAAGATATAAGTGAAGTTGATCCTAACGATGAACGGGTCGACCAAGCAAAAGAACATTTATTTGGGTTACAAGAAGAAGCTAAATCTTTAGAGCAAGCACGTGCAGAAGTTAAATCTGAACCAGTAGAAGCTGAAGAAGAACCAAAAATTGCCGTAGTCGGCGCACGTAAGCCAAAAGCACCAGGCCAAATTGGGTTTGATTTTAATGCGCCCGAACAACCAGCCCCAGAAGAAATGACCGTTCCGCCTGCTAAAGAAGCGGGTATGCAACTAGAACAGCAAGGCAAGCTGCCAGAAATGAAAGCGCCCGAGCCTATTGAAGAACCAGAGACGGCTCGTATGAATCTGGTCGGCCCAGCCGAAAATGTAATGGCTCCCATTACAACTTTTTTTAATAGCATTAAACCTGCCACCATAACACCAGAACAAGTTTCTCAATACCACAATAACGTTAAGGGTTTCCTTAATGACGTTGCCGAATTTGTTGGTGGTAAAAGTACAGAAGAAGTTAAACGTTATCAAGAAGAAGGGCAACCAGAACCTACGCCCGTTACTGGTCCAGATGTAAGCGCTCCATTAGAGCCAGGCCCAGAACTTGATAAACGCATGGCAGTTTTAAATAATTTCTTTGATAGCCTAAGCCTTGCACCAAAAGAAAAAGAAGCTTTAACTTCTGGTCTGGTTAAGCAATTACCTGGCATGTCGGTTACTGACCAAACAAATGCTTTTAGAAGTTTATTACGTTTACCTAATATAAATACCGTACGTGGTATTAAAGAGCTGCGTGAAAAGTTTTATGATGCAGTATCTAGGTATGATCGCCGCCGTACAGGTCAAGATGATTCTGCGCTGCCATATAGCTCTAGAGATACTATGCGTAGCACCGACCCATTGGTCGAGAGACGTATTAATAAAGCCATTAGAGATTTAGAAAATATACCTAAAGATGAAAGAACTTCAGCAGATAATGCTGCGCATACTTACTTTAGAGCTTGGCCATATATAACTGCAATGCGCTCGGCTGCGTTTGATTTAGCCGTTCCGTTTAATAGCCGCTCTAATGGTAGTACATATGCAGGGCAAACATCTGAGACAGCTAAAGAATTTGCTAAGTGGGTAGAAGAAAATTTACCTGCCCAAGAGTTCCGCCGCTTTGAAGCTACAGTTAACGAATACAAACGTGAGATTGCACGTGCTGATCAAGCCATAGAAAACATGAACAAACGCCAGCAAACTGGCAAAGTTGGTACTATCTATGAAAGAATGTTAGGCCGAGCACCTACTGGAAAAGTACCGGGTGTGTTCGATGCTGGTTTAAATAAAAAGCCTGGCGAAGTTGTTAAGCTAGATCCAAAAGACTTTTATCAATTACACCCAGGCGTTGTAGCTAAAATACAACAGGGCGATTTAAAAGGTGCATTAACTTTACTGGCTAAAACCCCTAGCCCACAAGCTAGTAATAAAGTTAAGTTTAACGCTAAGTTAGCTCAGCGTTTGCTTGATCTGAATTTGCAGACTTCTTTGCTTACTGACAATCAAGAAACTATGGCAGTCCGTTTAGTTAAAGAAGCCAATGGTCAACGCCGCATGGTGCTTCAACATTTCCAAAGCTACGAGTGGGGCAATGAGCTTATTAAAAAATATGGTTTAGATAAATCCCCTACTAATGAACAAAACATTAGAGACATATATAAAGGCTTATCAGAAATAGCTGTTAATAAACCTAATATATCTATCGAAGAGTTTTCTCCTATTCTTGCACAATTTAACAAAGCGCTAGAGGCTTTTCATGATGCTGTTGTAACACTAGATTCACCTGGTATTTATGTAGATGCTTGGAATACTATTAATTTAAATAGTAAAGCGTTTGGTTTTAGTGAGGGTGTTTTCTTGCATGAATTAACCCACGCTGCTACTTACTATTCTTTAGATGAGCAAAACTATAACGATCTAAGCCAGCAACAAAAAGAAGCTGTTAATGAATTAAAAGAACTATATGCCCATGCAACTGAACAGTTTGATAAGCATATGGTTAAAGGTTTGACAGATAATAAATACATTGAAGTAAATGGTCGTAAATTTATATATGATGAAATTTATTATGGCTTTAACAACATTCATGAGTTTGTAGCAGAAGCCTATTCAAATTGGGAATTCCAAGACTATCTAAAAGCCATGAAGTATCGTGGCACTGACACTGGTTTATGGAGCAAGTTTGTTCAAAGCGTTATTAAGTTATTTAAATTAGATAACGTATTAGGGTATACCCTAGCCCATGCCGATGCTATTATGCGTCCTACTCCTGTAGTCAATGGCTATGTAGCTAGTCCAGCGGTTGTACCTGCCAAGATACGCACGGTACTATCTGGGATGATGCCGACTAACCCAGGTAATCTTGGTTACGTTAATAATTTGTTTAATGGTAAACCCGAATTTAGTATGGCTAAAGATGCCATAAAAAACTTTTTAACCAGCGTTAATGATACTGTTCGTCAATATTATTTGGGTGCTTTTACTTTACGTCAGTTAGATGAAATTATTGGACGCCGTATTCCACAGGTTCGTGAATTTATTAATAGCACCGAACGCATGCTTGATAGCCGCAATCAACAACTAGAAAAAACAAGGGACATTATTAACCCTTGGATGGAATGGCAAAACAAAAATCCAAAAGAAAGCGAGAAGCTTAATGCTTTGATGATTGACTCTACTTTACTTGGTGAAGATCCTGACGCTAAAAACGGCAAAACTTCTGATAAAGATATTAATGACGCATGGAATAACCTAAGCGACCAGGCTAAAGATATATACCGAAAGGTTCGTGATTTTTATAAACAACAATATGAAAATTACGTATCAATAATTCTTGATAATAAAAAACAATCTATGCTAGGCGCAGGTTTTAGTGAAGCCGATATTGCTGCACACGATAGAATTAAAAAGTTAAATATTACTGGTATTAAAGAACTACGTGCTCGGCTTGAGAAAAAAGGTCTAGCTGAACCAGATATACGTGCAACTATTGCTGCTGGTATAAAAGAAGCATTATTAGCTAAAGGGTTTACTAATGAAGAAATTGATGCACACAACCAGTTGTTTGCTATTGAAGATCACTTTGCTCGTAATAAAGTAGAACCATATTTCCCAATTCGTCGTTTTGGTAAATTCTCAGCTCAATTCTTTAAGGGCAAACAAAAAGAATTTTATACATTTGAATCGTCTTTTGCACGTGATAAATTTGTAAGAAAACGTTTAGAAGAATTAGGTAAAACATTTGATCGTCAAAATGATTTGCATTTGGGTAACTCTATACAAGATTTAACTTCATCTAACTTGCAAGACTTTGAGTTTTTAAAAAATCTTAGAGACATGATTCAAAATACTCAGGGTGCTGATACTACAGAATTACGTGGCAATTTAAATGCCGCTTTGGACCAGCTTTATTATTTGACTCTTCCAGATAAAAGCGTACGTAAGATGTTCCTTAACCGTAAAGGAACTGCTGGTATGGATAAAGATATGCTTCGTGCCTTTGCGCAGTCGGCGTTTCATATGGCCTATCAACAATCTCGTTTTAAGTTTAGCCGTGAACTATCTGGTCACTTAGAAAGAGCACGCCAGTTTGCTTTTGATAAAGGCGACATAGAAGGTAAAGTAGATAAGGACTACGTAAAAGAATTAAGCGAGCGCTACAAATTAATTATGAATCCGCCAGATAGCGGCCCCGTTGCAGGGTTCTTATCCGGTGCTTCTTTTGTATGGTACATGACCTCACCAGCTTCGGCTATAACAAATATGTTAGGTGTACCAGCAGTAGGCTTTCCGGTAATATCCGCACGCTACGGTGCTGGAGGAACTGCACGAGCTATGAGAGACTACGCATCTAAGTTTATGAAATCTGGACTGCGTGATGCCGACGGCAATCTTAACTTCTTCTCACTATCTAATAACGAAAATATCCTATCTAAACTAGAGCGGGAAGCCTATGATCAGTTTGTAGCTGATGGATTATTAGATGTTACATTGCCACACGACATTGTCGGCTTAGCCGAAACACCATCTAATCTATATAAAGCACGGTTTCAAAAGGCTATGAACTGGGTTAGTATGCCGTTCCATGTAACAGAACGTGCCAACCGTGAGATTGTAGCTATGACTTCTTATAAGTTAGCATACGAAAAGTTTATGTCCAAAGGATATAGCGAGAAAGCTGCACAAGAAAAAGCTATTGAAACAGCTAAAGATTTAACATATAAATCAATGTTTGATTATTCAACATTAAATAAACCTCGTTATTTCCAAAACCCAAGCTTAAAAGTAATTTTGCAATTTAAACAGTTCTCTCAGCAAATGACTTACTTATTAGCTCGCAGTGCTTATGAATCTATTGGTAAACAGTATTTGCCATATAAAGATTTAGTTGCTATGGAGAATGAGGCAAAGAATAATCGTACTAAGTTTGATCCTAAAATGCAGGAAATGCTTAATGATCTTCGTAGTATTCGTGAGTCTATTAGAGAAGACCATAGGCAGAATAAACCTGGGCTTCCTCCACTTACAGAAGATGAACTGGCTAAAGCTACCGATGACTTTATAAAAGAAACTAGAAGAGAAGCTAGAGCACGTCTTGCTGGAACTTTAGGTATGACTGCAATTTTTGCTGGGGCTACGGGTTTACCCTTATGGTGGTTGGTATCCGGAATTATGAACGCCATGCACGCAGCTTTTGGTGATGAGGACGATACATGGGATTTTGACAACTGGTTTAAGAACTGGTGTGCCCATACCTTTGGTGGCTTTGTAGGTGATTCTATATCCCGTGGCATAATATCTCAGACTCTTGGGGCTAACGTAGCCGACCGACTTAGTTTAAATGACCTATGGTTTAGGGATGCTCGTAAGAGTCCTGATGAAGTAACGGCTATGCAGAACTTTGTATTTAATGCTCTTGGTCCCACAGCGGGACTAGCTATGAGCTTTGCCGACGCATCTAAACAATGGAGAGAAGGTAATCTTGAGCGAGCTATAGAAACAGCCAGCCCAGCCTTTGTTAAGAACTTCCTAAAGGGCGGACGGTTTGCGGTTGAGGGTAGGGCCACAACCTTGCGTGGAAATGAGCTTGTAGGCGACATTACGGGGGCCGAAGCAGGATGGCAAGCATTAGGGTTTACCCCAGAACGTGTAGCCCAAAGACAGAAGGCCGACATTGAAATGAAAGCGGCTGAGCAGCAAATACTTAACCGCCGTCAATCTTTGCTAGATGCATTCTTTATGGGTATAGATAACCAAGATGCTGATATGGTAGACCGGACTATGGAGAGAATAGGGCAGTTTAATTTAGCTAATCCAGGTGTTGCCATTACCGGTAGAAACTTAAGCCGTTCGGTACGTGGTCGCTTTAAGCAACGTATCTTAGCCGAAACTACAGGCGGTATACCAATTAATAAGAAATTGATTGGGGAGCTTAGCAGCATGGGCGACTACGGCGATCCCGACGAATAAAAAACCCCACCGCTAAGGTGGGGCAAACGGAATCAACCGAGGAAAACGAAGTAGCCCAAAGAAAGACTACGTGGTAATAATACTACAAAATCCGCCAAACCCGCAAGCCACTAATACCTTTTTCCACTACAACCCTAGTTTTTATTTCATATCCTAAGCGTCTTGTAGTTTTTAAAATGGTAGCCTTAGCCCCTTCTGTATCCAAACAAGGGATAAAAAAGGAAGAACCTATTACAAAGTTTTTCCAATTAACTCGGAAGTCCAGACCGTGGATCAACATCTACAATAGCATTCTTGGCTTCTTCGATAAACTGGTCAGTGTCTTGGAAGTGGGCATTATTCATATCAAACAAAAATGCGTCCACAGTCGGCGACGTAATCTTAGTGCCTTTACCTAGTCGCTTATTAACCTTACCCAAAAATGCTTTATCAGCTTGCAAAGAAGTTAGCACATCTTTTAAAGTAATCTGATTGTCAGAACAATACTTACGGAACTGTTTAGCGCTAATATAAATATGCTTATTATCCGGTTCAATTCGTACAAACAAATCATTAAACTTAGGTTCAAGAATAGGTAGCTGTTCCATGCCAGAACGCTTATCAGCTTTACCATTAATGACTAATATGGCTGCACGATGATGGTTCATAAATTCACCAATTACGCTAGAGTTGTTTTGTGCAGGCATCTTAACTTCAGTGCGCATTACTTTAAGTTCTTTAACTATCCAATCAAAGACACGTTTAATATCGAAGTCAATAATTTTTAAATCTTTAGCAATCAAAGCCCCAGCAATATTACATGCGCATATAGCAGACCAGAAACGTTCTCTGTTTGTTAGGCCGACAGCCTTGTCCAAGCGTTGTTGAACTTGCATAACTAGGTCAATGGCCGACTCTAAGTCGCTTACCAAATACTTAGCATACTCCACACCAGCATGCCCATAATTATCGTACAAACGATTAAATATAACGTCGGCTTCTTCTTTAGTAAGATTTCCAGTAAGTTCAATTTTGTACTCCAGTAGTCGCATGAATTCGCCATCAGGCGTAGATTTTAAAGATGACAATTTGTCATAGAAAGATGCATTAGAACTGCACAATACTATGGTCGCCCATTTAGTAGCATTAACCCGTTCAGCATTAGTATGCTGTTGCATCCGGTTCTTGCCCCGACCTTGCGATGCGCTATAAGCTAAGTCAGAAAAGTGGTCGCCTGATAGTTTAGTTACCTCATCAATCGTTACAGGCAAATTATTCATTACACCCATACGGTGAATGATGGCATTCATAGTATCTTTCCACTGTAACATTAACTCTTCTGGATGACCCCATACGCTGTTACACATCTTGAGAATAGTAGACTTACCTGTACCTGAGGTGTTGTTAATCAGATTGATAATGCCGCCTTTAAAATTTAAATGTTTAAGTAGCGGCGCACCAAACGCAGTAAAGAAACCAAACGCATGTGGTTCAAACCCTTCGGCATCGTAGACCTTAATTGTTTTCTTCCAAGCATCATAGTCACCTGCTGGTTTTAACCAATCAGATAATGATCCTGTTGCTACAGATGGCGGACTATACGCAACTCTATCTGCAGATATTTCTTGTTCACCAATAATAAACTTTGTATCTTTGTCGGCCCAGCCAAATTGATTTCTCATAACTTCTAGCTCCATTTTATGTTGTAAATTTTTAGCAGATACAATGACATACGTCATAACTGCTTCCATTTGTTTTTTCCCGCCAAGCACACCATAAAAACCTAGCTTTTCTTTTAATTTATCCAATGACATTACGTCGGTAGCTGGCAAAGAAAATTCTTTTACGCCATCTCTTGGCAAATGCAATCTAAACCAAAGTGACTCGCCTTTGGCTGGATCATATAAACGTTTGACTATATAGAAGTCATGTTCATAAATGTTTATCGCATCGTCGCCGTTTTCATCGTCTTGAATCCGGACATAAACGCCACCATTTTTGCCCCGAAAGTAAGGGAACGGGTAATCTGGAATTTCGAAAACTTCTTCTTTACCATTCTCGTTCTCTTCCACGACGACATTATCTTCTGACTCAGCAATTTCGGATCCGAGCTGGATCGGAGAAGAAATCTTGCCCTTGTGCGGGCATTCCGTGCACGACGTTGGGTTAAGCTTTTGAAATATGTTGCATGTAAAAGGGCCCTTTGTCGAACGAGCTTTACGCTCTGTTGACTCCGATGAATACTCGGGATGCCCCGATGATATTTGGTGTATCGCTGTGTCATGATCTACGCAGTGAGCTGCAATCGACAGCCCTGCCCTCCATAATGGTTCTTCAATTGTGTCTTGGTTTACTACAATGTTTTCAAGCTGGGCACATCCTTTGCCATTCATGGTTTTAATCATGATGGTTTTAAAGCGGCTTTGCTTATTACCTAACAATGCTAAGGCTGACTCGCTCATTTGGCGAGGTACCCAATCAGGGGCTATCAACACGCCGATGGTAGCTTTAATAGCTTCGTACTCAAGCTCAGGTTCAACCGCCAATATTTCTACAGGCAAACCCTCTTCATCTTTAAAGTTAAGTGTGCCGGGTACACGTAGGATAGATGCGTTGTCGGCAGTGCGTGATGGGTCAGCATGGAACTCATATTCTTCGCACAATGTTTTAAGACGTTCAGCTACTGGCTTCCACTGTAATCGGTCGACTACAGTTGTTAATCTCCAATACGCATGTATGCCACGCCCTGAATTGACAATCGTCGGCAAAGGTAGGTGCACCTTTGCACAGAACTCCTTGAGTGCCGATAAGCCTTCAGCTTGGTCTGCATATGGTTTGCCTAAACCACAATCGACGTCAATCCAAAATGCTTTAATTAAATTGCCGTTAGGCTGTATGCGCCCTTCTTTTGGATCAATATACTTAGCACAAGCAAAATACACGTTGCATTTTTCTTGTAGCAGTTTGTCAATCTGCGTCTCTGCCTCAGCAAGAGTTGCATGAAATGTTTGTACTGGGGATTTTGACCCATCTTGCCGTAAGCCGACTATGCAGTAATGCCCCTCCCCTTCGGGTGGTAACACCTTGTCTAATAGATCTGTTGTAGGCACTTAGATTTGTTCTAATAAAAAGTCTTGGACTAACTCAGCTTTACGTGGGTGAGGTTTAGACACACCAGTAAACCATGAATAAATAGTCATGCGAGATACCTTGAAGTACCTCGCAATCCTATCAACCGGAACGTCGTTTTTAATACACCACTTGCCAAGCTGTACCCCAACTAGGTCAGGGTTAGCAGCTTGGATGGCTTGTACTAAACGATAACTATAACCTCTTAAACTCATTCTGAATCGTCGGTAGACCAACCACTCATCACGGCTTTGAGATCACGTTTAGGTGTAGGCTCGGCTTTCTTTTCAACACGTTTTTTTGGCTCTTCAATTTCAGTTTCAACTGCATTTAAAACTGGATCTGCCATTTTTGGTGCTGGAGCAGCTAGCTTCTTAACGCCGTCGGCCTGCGCAACCGTCATAGTAATAGCGTTTATAGATGCTGGAGTTTCACTTAACTTCTTAGCCTGTTCCCACTCGTGCTTCTCTAAGAAACGTACTGGGCGGAAGAACAACTTACCTACTGTAGAGTCTTCATCAAACCGCATTTCAGTAACCAAGTTAATTAAGTTGTAGCCTTGTGAGCCAACATACTTAGCGTATTGGTTAAATGGCATGTGATCTAAATCGCCTGGGTCTTTCATATCATAGAAGATTGACTTAGATTGCAATGTCATTTGATAAACATCGCCTTCCAAATCAGATGCCAACGCTACTGCAATTCGGCGGTTCTTACGACAAGCTTTAGTATTACCTTGACCGGAACCGTTAATGTCTTGTGGACATCCTACGCAAGCAGAAGCTTGTGGTTCTTTAACAGATGGATCAGGTTTCTCACCGTCGTTAGACCAGCAGTCAGGTGGTGCAGCATCAGCTTTAGGATCCCATGCTTTAGCATAGAACGTTCTTGAAATATGCTTAGATGCATTAACAATTACAACTTCCAACTTATCGCTGTTTGTTTTAGAAATATCAGATCCATTTACTTTTAATACAAATCTATTATTCCCAAGAGCAATCCGCTTAACTTGCGCACCACCACCCGATAGGGCTTTGGTTACATCATCAAGCTGAACCTCTTTAAGGTAGTCAGGTAGTTGTTGATTAAAAAGGGCGACGTTACTCATTTGCTTCTCCTTACGGTAATAGCGTATGTGCGATCCACATTAAGTCCGGCGGGATGCAAATCCGGATTCTCCTCCAAAAATTGTTTCATATTGGATTGATGAATTCTTCTTTCTAATAACTCAGGAGCATTCTGTTCAAACAAGAACTCATAGAATTTCTCCCAATCATTAGTCCAGTAGCGTGACTTGACACCACGCATAGCCGTACCGTGCGCAGTCTTAATGCTGTCGGCCCCGGTTTGTTTGCATACATCAAGTATCTGCTGGGAAATTAGTTCAAGCTGCTCATTTAAATCAGCTTCTTTAGCTTCAAGTTCACGACGGATTTCATCTCGAGCGTCACGAATCTTGATATAGACTTCGACTAGTTTGTCTACGCTGACGACGGGTTGCTCTACCACTTTGGTATTTTCCATTTCGTTTTCCTTTAATTGTTGCGGGTCTTCGCCCGATAATTAATACTACTACAATTACTTTACTCTGTCAATTCTTTTTCATCAACTTCTTTTTTATATAAGTCAATAATTTTTTCATGCACATCTAATTTATTTTGCAACATGTGGTACAGCCTTGTCTCTACGGGACTACCCTTAATATGCACAATAGTCATAGCATTCTTTTGTCCTTGCCTATCAATACGTGCATTGGCTTGTAGGTATGTTTCTATGGATGTTACCGGTGCGTACCAAATGATTGTATCAGCAGCAGTTAGCGTGACCCCATGTGACGCAGCTTGAGGTTGAATAATAAGAACTCTTGGGTGTTCTGTCTCTTGAAATTTTTTAAATATTTCGGTTCGTTTATTAACCGTTACGGCCCCATTTATAACGTCACAGGTAATACCTGCCCCTCTCAAATGCTCCGTGAGTAGCTCTATTGTATGCGTGAACGGCACAAATACAAGCACTTTGTGACTAGCTTCTTGGATAACTTCCTCGATAACTCGTAAGCGATTAGACACGTCAAATTCAACAACAGCACCAGTGTCAGAATAGACAGCCCCACCAGAAATTTGCAGAAGTTTATTAAGGTTAATAGCAGCATTGACGGTACTGATTTCTTCTCCATCTGCCACCATGAGCATTTCTTTTTTGAGAAGTTTATAATATTTCTCCTGTTGCGCAGTAAGGGGGGCGTCTCTGTAAACATGTGTGACCTCTGGTAAGTCTAGGCAATCTTTCTTTTCAAATCTTATTGCTGGTTGGAGCGCATTAAATACTACTTGTTGTGCATCGGGTTTGGGCATCCATCGGTATTTGCTTACGTTAATCATAGTCTGATCTCTGAAAGCACCAAAGAATCTAGGCACGTTATCCGGTACACACAGCTTTGCTAAACCAAAAGCATCAGTAGGACTTTGTGCTGCTGGAGTACCAGTCATCATCCATAACCAAGTTCTTGGGGTTACTATATGGTTAAGGGTTTTCCAGCGCTGAGTAGTAATAGTCTTATAGGCATTTGCCTCATCAACAATAATGAGATCAAAATTGTTTCTCATAATATCCTCGGCTACAATTTCAACGCCGTCATAATTGATAATTACAAATTGTGCGTCGCTGTCAATAATAGCTTTACGCTTTAACCTATCTCCATAAGCTACGCCAACCTTGCGGTGCATAGCAAATTTAAATAAATCAGCCTGCCAAGCAGACTGCGTAATAGATAAGGGGCAGATAATAAGCGCACGTAGTACACGCTTTGTTTCCATCAAATAATCAGCAGCCCAAATTGCTGATGCCGTTTTACCTGTACCTTGCTCATTAAAACAAAACGATCTTTGATTAAGCGTAAGGAAGTTGGCAGTTTCTTTTTGGTGTGCCATAGGTTTAAATAACCCCGGCCACTTGTAATCTTTTTGGATAGGCGAAGGAATGTTTTTTATCCTTAATTTATTTAATACTTGTGCTTCTTCTAAACCCCAATGAACTGCAACTTTATGGAGCTCGCCTTCCGTTTCTATAACTTCACTTTTAGGTATACATTCAGTTATTAAATTAGGTCGGCGGGTAGTAATTACAATAGCTTTGTTATTTACTATTTCCATTTTTAGGTTTATTCCGTTTCATTGTATGGTCTGAGTTACGAGAATACGACCGGTTTGCGCTAGCTGCTTCTACTCTAAGATTAGACTTAACCGTTTTGCCACCTTTGGATAGTGGCGTTTTGTGGTCAACGTCTTTCCCATCCCCTTTGTGGGCTAGCCCAGCTTTCTCCATAATTTTTCTAGCCTTATTTCTTTGGGCACGTTTTTTCTTAACGGCTGGCGTACCATCGTACATTTCATATTCATGTTTGTACGGTCTTGGCTTGTTCACATAGGGCATAGCGGTCTCCTTCTTTGCGGAAATAATATACAGAACCATCTGCTAGAACCATACATTTTATGCCGGTTTGTGGGTCATCACCAAGCATATCTTTAATTATTTGTTCTACCTGTTCTTTATTAGGAGGGTCGGATGCTATCCAACCAGCAAAAGGTACGGGTTCAAAATTGTTCATTTAATTTTCTTCTTTGCTAAACCACCCGCCCTGCGTAGGTCGCTGGAATGTAGTTTTTTAATATCTTTATCTTTAATCTGACCAGCTTTTTTGGCTATGACTGCAGCCTTTTTTCTCTTAACAAACTTATCTTCACTAGTAACAAAGCCACGCTTAGCATTCTTGTCTTTGATATGTTCTTTAACTTCTATTTGGTCATGTGCCCACTTTTTTGAAGGCGCCTCAATAATTACCCCAGTCTTTTTATCTTTGACTGCGGGCGCTACAATTTTTTCTTTTGTTGCCATGTACTTATCCTCTTCTCTCAAGGCTACGTTAATAGCCCACTGCACTTCTTCCCAAGTAGCCCTTTGCAGGATAACTGCCACATATTCCTGCCCCTTCCGAATATTATCAAACATTTCCTGTAATGTCTTGGCTTGCCATTTTTGTTTCTTTTTGGAACGTTTCAAAGCAGTTCCTCTTTTTTAAATCCTTTTTGTTTAAGTACTGCTTTAAACTTTTTCATAGCCCGTTTTTCTAATCCATTTATGCTTTCCCTTTGCATGCCTAATCTTTGGGCTATTTCTGCCTGTGTCATATCAAAATTAGACTGATCTTGTGCTTCGGGTATAACTTCATTTATGTAATCTGCTATGCGCATCTTAGGCACTTTTATTTCTCCGTCTTGTTTTAACCGCAACAATACCAACTTCTGCTTCGGGTTCTGCCTTGCGTGCTTCAATCATAATGTCTGCTAACTCATACGCATTGGACGCTAAAACTTTATATGGCACTTCATCATTACTTCCCGATGCCATTAGCCCATTCAAAGCAAACATCGCAAAGCAATCCCTTAAATCATTCTCATTCATTTCCAATGCCCTTTTCCATTATGTTCACAATCTTTTACTGGGCAGAACTTTTTACAGGTAAAATTCGGCTTTGCATTCCACACGTTATTCTCGTGGGCGGCCTCTAATTTATCAGTTTCTTGTATCCATATAACCCACTTATCCGACGCTTCATATTTAATGTAATTAGCTTTAACAAACTCCTCGCTTACTACAAAAGCCAAGCCAGCTTTAACTCTTTCTACGTGAGGGAAATGCTTAAACACGCACAGAGCCATAAGCTCTAACTGTTTAGTGTCGGCATACTGGGCAGACTTACCAGTCTTATAATCAATAATGTGTGCCACGTTATCGTTAATGATAACAAGGTCAGCTACGCCTCTAAACCAAACGTCTTTATCAAAGAACCCACAAGCCTCTAAGTCTTGGGTCAACCCCATCTTATACTCACAATGCTTTGTTCCCGGTATTTCTCTAAGAACATCCAATACTGGAGTAAGGAATGAGAACTTTTCCGGTACCGGCACACCATCTTTAATGTGATCTTCCGCAGCTTTATGGACTAACTTGCCATATAACATCTGCTCGGACTCGGGTTCTGTAATGTCCTTGATTACACGCAAATGATAGTATTTGCGAGGGCATTGCTGAAACAACCCAAGCGACGAGTATGACCAAGTTATGCTCATTCTTTTGTGGGTATCCAAGTTTTAACTGCTGTGTTCATTAAACGTAATTCAACCTGTGCGTTCAAACAATGTTCGCTTGCTTCTACATAATTATTTTTTAATAAAGCATCTTGTGCTAATTTAATTTCTTTTGTTGCTTCTAGATAATATGAGGAGTATTCCATCTTTATATTTTCCATTCTTCAATAGCCTTCTTGCTACTACAATCACCATAGGATTTCCCTACACCAAGTTCGCATGTCAATGGGAGTTCTTGAGCCCACTTAGGCCTCCATTTCATACACTCATCAATATACAACATTGCAGGTTTAATTTCATCCTCGGGCACAACAGCCATTACCGCATCGTGTACGGTTAAAACTACTTTGTAACGTTTAGATATGCGTAGCATTTGCTCACCTATTACACATCTTGCTAGGGCTTGGCACACATTCTCCACCACTTTACCACCATAGATTTTTATTCGACCCCGTCGGCTTGCGTAAGAGTATTGTCCGTCTTGATCTTGTTGAAGGTCGGGGTAGTTGAGGAAGAGACCACTTGGCAATAAGAAACCATTCTCCGTAATGGTAAGCGCTTGCGGTTGATGCCCAACTTGGCATACTTTTTTACTTTGGAGGGCACTGAGGGCACTATTAGCTTCTTGCCACAATCGGGGAATGTACGGATATCGAACTCTGTATACGTCAATAATCCTAGCCGCCTCCGCATCTGTGATTTCCACCCCAAAAGTTTTGAGTTGTATACTAAACTTTCCAGCGCCCATGCCATACCCCGCACCGAGGATTGTCGTTTTACCCACGAACCGCTCGCTCGAATCAATTTTTTCTTCCGCCTTGTTATAGATAGCAGATGCCATGTTTTTGTATACATCCTCTCTCCTTTCGAACGCATTAACTAAATCGTTTTGACCTGATAGCCACGCAACTATGCGAGCTTCAATCTGAGACGAGTCGGCATCGATTAAAACGTAACCTTCTTGGGAGATAATTGCATCTTTGAGAAGAGATTTTCTTGGTAGATTCTGAAGGTTAAGTTTATCGTCACCACCCCAACGCCCTGTATGGGCGGCATAATATCTAAGCGGTACTGGCATACGTCCTCGTTTAGATATATTGATAAAGCGTTCAGTTCTCGTTTCTTCAAGGGTAGATTTTGTACCCAATCTCGCAGCAACGATTGCTTGCACTCTTTCATCGGGATATTCAGACAACGCTTTAAAACCTTCATCATTTTTTGCAAACGCATACGTTTCTTTTCCTGTGGTAATTGATATTTTCATAGGTGGTTCTACACCTAAAGATATTAGTAGTTCTGCTAGTTTAGGATTGGACATTAGGGTATCTTTATCTGCTACGCAAGCATTAAGTAATTTCTCTTTGCGGGCTTTAACTTGCATCAGATGTTGTTCAAGCAAGACCGTGTCTAAAAATAGCGTCGGCTCTGCAAACATTTTGATAGTCAAACTAATTAGCTTTAACTCCGATAGGCTAAACCTAGGCAGTAGTATGTTAAATAAGCTGTATGTTAGCTCCACATCGTTATTACAATATCCACCGTATGCGCTAAGATCATCGACGCTAAAATCCGCACGCCGCTTGTTGATCGCTTGTAATACTTCTGTCCCTTTTCGTCCCAAGTTATAACGCTCAACAAGTTTAGCAAGGGAGTTTCCAGCTTCCAAACCATCTGTCGCACGAGCCATGCTAAGCGTGTCCAGCCAAGCCATTGGTTGAATACCAAACCGCCAAGACAAAATAGCTGAGTCAAACATAGCATTATGGGCAAGAGCAAAAGAACTACTCCAGTCGTAGTTATGCAAGAAAGCCAATAACTCTTCGTGAGAACCGCTAAACCATTTTGTTTCATCATCATTCTCCTTTATAGATACACCAATAACCTCAAAGCGATCATCACGCACATACTCTTCAGTCGTCAGCTTCGACAAACTAAAGTCCTGTGCGTAATAAGTTTCAAAATCTAAAGTTAAAATATTCATTCTTTTGCGTATTCTTCTATGTCTACTAATTCTTCTTTAGGTTCTTCTTCGTCGCATCTTTCAATCAAAGCTGCGTAACCGCATACGTCAACTAAGTTATCTCTGTGGCTTGGGTCGTTAGCAAAGCGTGCAACTTTAACAAGCATCATCAAAGCGGCAACGTCTTTTGCATTTACTTCTATTTCATTTTTGGCATTTAAATATGCGTTCCACATAACCGCAATCGTTTTTAAATTCTTGCTTGGGTGTCCGTAAGTTTTCTCTCTATCGCCATAAATAATGTCGTTAGCTTCTCTTAATATGTTTTTCATTTCCCTTGTGCCTTTCTTAGTATTGCTCTAGCCAATTCAACAGGAAAGTTTCTCCAACCACCATCGGATTTTTTAGATTCTGTTAAATAAAAGTCTTGCTCCACAGCCTTATACACTTCTTCTATTTCCTCATCTGTTAGGGTCTTTGCTGGATGGGTGTAGAGTGGAATCCATGTGCCTTCAAGATGCTCAATCACTTGTAAGTTAATTAACTTTGGC
>Ga0214172_1000333_pt1 | contig 22296 bp, 10 predicted proteins | sample TroBogEpilimnion_29_FD_153010 | JGI IMG/M metagenome (GOLD analysis project Ga0214172, IMG submission 153010) | Freshwater microbial communities from Trout Bog Lake, WI - 12JUL2007 epilimnion | ecosystem: Environmental > Aquatic > Freshwater > Lake > Epilimnion/Euphotic zone | place: Trout Bog...
CGGCGGCCACTCTAAATGTTGATTCGGACTGGCTCCCGCCCCATATTCACTTATCCCCCCTAAGGAGTTTGGCGCTGGGAGCCACGGGGAGCCATCCTGAACGATGACCATTTAGACTATACTGGCATTATCGATATCTCTCATTCGCAATGAGAAGGTCAGGAGTTCGAGCCTCCTAGGCTCCACCATCCCTTTACTGGCAAATTGGCAGTTTCCTTCGTAAATACGCGGTTTTTCCCCTTCTCAACCGAAAAGCCCAACCCGGAGTTGGCACGAGTTTCTCGCAGTTTACAACAGGTCAATGCCCGTTGGCAGGTGCGATGCGAAATGGAGGTGATAGTGATCTAGCCGTTGTCGGCAGAAACAGTCATGTTGGGTGAACGGCGGCACCAAGTGGATCTGTCCCGTCTCCAGTTGGAACTCCTGATCGAGATGCCGCACCACCGCCCCGCTACCCAGAATCAACCACAGCCATGAAAATGGACTAATCAGGTTCCGATATTTCCACCACGACCCGGCGACAGTGCGCTGAATCGCGAGCACACGCAGCTCAAGCTTGGCCAGTAGTTCGTGACTGATCAGACTTAACATAAGTTTAGGATTTTTTAAGCGGTGACGCGCCAGAACTTGCCCACTTCCGAGAGCGGGCGGGCGACTCTCACCCGCCACGCGCACACCCCTACCGTAAGCGACACAGGCAACGCTAGCGTAGTGCAAATTGATAAGAGATCGCTTCCAGTTTCATTTCGGCAGGCCCGATTTGACGGGAGGGACTCATTCAACCGGACTGATGCAGAGGTAAGCCAGGCTGGCCTTCGCACGATCTCCGTCAACCAGCGAAACCGTGATGGTGTGTCTGCCGGCTTTGGCAAAGTTGAGCCGGCCGAACGGGTAAGTGTGATATACGGTGGCTGAGTTCTGCTGGTTTTGCAGTTTTGCGCCTTCCTCTGTTTCGATTTTCCAAACCATCCGACCCTCGCCCTTGTAATTAAGATCAATCTGGTAAGCGCCTGGTTCGGCCACATCCACCGTCCAGACCGATTGCCCGCCAGCGCCCCACTTGCCCACCTGGTTCATGTGCTTCCATTCCCCAAATTTCTCCATCCACTTAAGCTCCTCCTTTTCAGCCTTGCTCACCTCGGCAAATTCCGCGAGCAAGGTTGACGCCATATTAGGATAAACACCGAGCGTCTGGCCAGCGACAGGTGCGGCATTCATGGTGACTTGAATCACGCTCGCCGGATGGTCGGCAGGCGCGGGCGGAACTTGCAATTCCGTCCAAGTGCCGTGCGCTACCCATTTGACCCGTGATAATTTCCCGCCGGACAAAACGCCGGCGGAAATGATTTTGGTCTGCAAACCCGGCAGGAACAAGCGGCCATCCTGAGGCCAGTTGAACACGACCAGGTTCAGCTGGTTGCTCTGGGTGGTGGCATCGCCCCAAGCGAGGGCGTGTCCCCACGGTGACGGCCCCGCAGTGTAGATCACTTGCGGATAGCGCTTGATCCAGGCGCCCGCCTTCATTAGCGAATTGGTCGCCCCTTCCGGCACGCGGCCAAGTCCATCCGGCCCGATATTTAGCAGGTAGGTGCCGCCCCGCGCCACCGTCGAAACGAGTCGGTGCAAAATCTCGCGGGAGTCTTTCCAATTCTGGTCGTACCACGCGTAAGACCACGAATCATTGATCGTGTCGCAGGACTCCCACAAGCCGTCGGCATTGCGCGGCGGCACTTCCATGTCGCCCTTACTGGCGTAGTCGCCCATGCCGTAGCCGATGCGACTGCACAGCAGCGCGCCCGGTTGGGTCTGGCGCACATAGTCAGCCAGTTCTTTGACGAGGTTCTCCGGCATATCACCAGGCGTATCAAACCAGATGTAGTTCAGCGGACCGTATTGCGTGCAGATTTCCTTCACCTGCGGAAAGCATTTTTCACGGAAGTATTGTTCAAACGTGGCCGGCGTGCCGTCCGCATTGGTCTTCGGCCCATTGCTGCCGCCCGGCGCGGTCCAGTCCTGGTTGTGCGAATAGTAAAACCCGAAACCCAGCCCCTGCTCATGACAGGCGGCGGCAAGTTCCCTCATCGGGTCGCGGTGAAACGGTGAGGCGTCCACGATATTGAAGGGGTTAGCCGACTGAAACATCGCGAAACCCTCATGATGCTTCGCGGTAATGATGATCCACTTCATCCCGGATTCCTTGGCGAGCCGGACGATGCCGCGCGCATCAAAGTTCGTGGGATTAAAATTTTTGGCCAGCGCCATGTAATCGGGCACTGAGATATTCATCTGCCGCTTGATCCATTCGCCGATGCCGTAAAACGTCTGGTCATGCCACTGACCGCCCAGCGAGGAAAACAATCCCCAGTGGATGAACATGCCATAATTGCCGTCGCGGAACAGGGCGACGCGGTCGGATTTCTCGATCCCCTTCTGACCGACGGATTCGCCCCACATCTTGTCCATGGATGGGTTGGTGGCAGTGGTTTCGGCGGCACACCAATTCCCCGATAGCGCCGCCGCCGTCAGTAGCCCGACAGTTAGCGTCTGGATTCGTTGAGTGAGGTTGTTTTTCAGAACGGGAGTTTTCATTTTATTTTTTCCGAAATTGCGCGGGTGAAATCAATCGTGTGCGTCCGGCCGGCGGAGAGTTCGAGGTTGTAGGTTTGCTGCCATCGCTGCGTGGCGGAATCGTAGTCGGTCTGCCAGAAATCGTTGCCGTGAATGCCCTGATACACGCGCTCACCATCCACCGAGAGCGCATAACCTGAAGCGACCGTGAGTCCGGTAAAGGTGACGGGCACATAACCCACCCCGCCAATAACGATGACTTCGGCCTTCTGCTCGGCGTCCAAGTCGACTCGCAACGGATAGGGGTTCAACACCGAACCGCTGCGGGGCGAGCATTTCAGGGCATTGCCGACAGCTTCACGCTGCACCAGTTGCCAGGTGTCGGCTTCCTTGGGCAAGACTGCCTTGAATTCTTTGTCCGGCCCGTAGTAGGCCGCCGCATCGGCGGGGAAAACCACCAATTCCACATCGGCCTCCACAAAGTCACCGGGAAGCAATTCTTTAATCCCGGGTGGCGGTGCCAGCTCGACGACCGCGCGGTTTTTGCCTTTGCCCCACTCGTTGCAGAAGAAGGAGACGTGCGGCTGCGGAACCGGTTTGCCGCCCAGCGTCGCCCGCCAGGAACGCACAATGAAGCCACGACTGGCGGCGGCCGCACCTTTTTTTCCCAACGCCGAGAAATCCACTCCGTGGATGGACACCCACGGCTGCGCGCCGGTCATCGGCACGGCGCTCCGGTCATACACATCCTTGCCATATTTCGGTTCCCATTCCTCATGCAACCCGTTCGCTTCGCCGAGCGCAACCCGACGGGCGGGCGTATCATTGTAGAAATCGGCGCCCAGTTGAAAAAACGCCAGCCGCCGCCATTGCATCGGCCGGCGCACATCATAGCGGAGGTGGAAGAACGTCCGCAGGTAGTCCTGGCTGCGTGGAACCGAGACGTCCATGCGCGCGGCAAGTTCACCACCGGCCGATTCCTCGGTGTAGCTGGCATCCGTGAGGCAAGGGCCATAGGCGCGGTAATCCGTGCGTGTAGCAACCATGGGCTGATAGATTCCCTGCGCATCCTGCCACATTAAAAAGTCGCCTCCGCCGCAATTCTGCGCCCAGCCCCAGGGCTTGGCCGGCTCGCCTTGAGGCAAGGTCAGCAGCGGTCGCACGTCATCAATAAAACAGCGCCGCTGCACCCGCCCCGGCTCAAAGCAGATGCTCTCGCCAAAACTCCCAATGGCGGTCTGATCCCAAAACTGATTATGGCCCCAGCCAATCAAGGAAAGTTGTGCCAGCGATGCCGCGAAGACGCCGCCATAGCGCGCATAGGCCATCTGGAAAACCAACTCGCGCTTGGAGTTCGGGGGCAGTCGCACAAACGCGCAACCGTGGAACCACGGCCCCTGATGCGGCACCACACCTATCTTTGGTCGCAGGTGCCAGTCCTTTGAAATCTGCACCGGCAAGCCCGTGGGCGTGCCGTCAGGCTCGCACAACATCGGCGTGAAGCCGGTGATGGGCAGGTATTTCTCTTGAACGAACATGAGCCGGGCGACGGCAGGACGATCGGAGTCATTTCGCAGGGTGAAATGCCAGCGATCCAACCGGTCCAAGTGCTCCTCGGGATAGTATGTCCCTTTCGCGTTGCTCCACGGCTTCTCCGGCAACTGGAATGTCTGGCACCCGAGCGCCTCATCGAATCCGACCTTCAGCGCCGGGTCGGCCTCCAAGTTCGGGCGGGAGGAAGTGTGGTCACCAAAAACTTCAATCCGGACTGACGTATTCGTGGTTAGCACGGAGGAGTCACGGTGATCCCCCAGTCGTAATTCCACCGTGCCGCCCGCTGGCAAGGCTTCGGGCTTCAACTCCAGGCGCAACGATAGCCGGTCGGGCCACGCGGAAATTTCCAGACTGCCACCGCATGGAAACGCGTGGCCAACGCTGTCAGCAAACTGCAATCCCTCGATCACCACCCGCTGGAAAAAATGGCCGCTTTCAACAAATCGCACCGGTTGAAAGAATTCGTCCTTGGGTTCCATGTGTCCCACGCAGGTGAACCGATGGCCCGCCACCACCACGGCACAATCCCAGACGACAGCCGGCAGATCGGCCAGCGCCGTGCGGCCGGGCTGAACTGCTTTTTTCACCGCCATCGGTTCCGCCCACTCGCCAGCCCGCAACGCCCGCACTTGCCTCGTGTCAAACGCCAGCCCCCAACCGCCGGACTGGAAACACAACGTCTCGTTGGTCGGCGACCTCTTGCTTCCCATGATCTGTGGTGGCCCGTCGGCCCACCAGAGCAAAGTGTAGTCGCTCACGCGCGGCATCAGCGCCGCTGGCGCATCCGTTGCCGCCGCAGAGTGGCCGCACGGTGACAGCGCCAGCAGCAGGAAAATGACAAAACCCGAAATATGCTCCAGGCTGGTTCTGATATGGCTCATAAAGAATTCTGGCCGCAACGGAGTGAGCGGCTTGATTTCACGGGTTGGGTTTCCATTCAGTTGGACGCGGATTCATGAGGAAGGGGGTTTTCCGCTGGCGGGGAAATCCGCGCAACCTTGTCTGCGATCTCGATACAGACGACCGAGGCGATTTTGTCCGGTGCGGCCGCCGGCAGATCCAGCGTCGCGCCGGCCGCAGTTTGATGAAACGCCACGGATTGGTGGTTGGCGAGTAGCCACACCCGGTTAATTTTGCTTTCGAGGCCGGCCAGTCCAAATTTACCGGACGCCGGCCAGTTGAAAATCATCACATAAAGTTTGCCCGGCGTGCTCGTGCAACGCCAGTCCCAGGCAGGAAGGAACTTGGGCTTGCCATCCTTGTCCTTTTCCACATCGCTAAATTTGCCCGCTTCGGCACCGAACGGCGTGGGATCGCTGGCATAAATCGCCTCGCGGTTGACCTTCATCCATTCGCCGACTTCAGCCAGCCGCTCGACGCTCGGCGACGGGATCAGACCTTCGCTCGTTGGGCCGACATTGAGCAGATAATTGCCGCCTTTGCTGGCGATGTCACAAAGATTTTGAATGATAGTTGCCGGGGCCTTCCATTGCTGGTCGTGCCGGTTGTAACCCCAATGATCGTTCAGCGTCATGCAGCTTTCCCAATCCACTCCGGGTCCGAAACCGGCGGGCGGAATCTGCTGTTCGGGGGTGCCAAAATCGCCGACGGCGGCGGTATCCGTGGACATGCCGGCCATGCCGGCGCGCGCCTTGTCAACGCGGTTATTGATGATCAGATTTGGATCCATCGCGCGCAGATAATTGTAAAGATCCACCCCGCGAGCATGGGTCCAGGGCGCTTCCCATTCGCCGTCGAACCAGATGACGCCGGGATGATAATGCGTGATCAGCTCCTTGAGTTGTCCCTTCAGGTAGTCCGTATAGCGGTCCATGTCCGGGGTGCCGGTGGCCACATCATTCCAGGCCCGGCGGATGCCCCAGTCGGAATGGTGCCAGTCCATGATGGAATAATAGACACAAAACTTGAGCCCTTGCCGATGACATTCTTCTGACAACTCGCGCAGCGGGTCGCGCTGGCAGGGCGTGGACTTGATGCCCCAGTCGGTCAACGCTGACGGCCACAGGCAGAACCCGTCGTGATGCTTCGAGGTGATGACCATGTATTTCATGCCAGCGTCTTTCGCGGTTTTGACAAACATCTTGGCATCGAATTTTACGGGATTGAACTCCTTCGCAAACTGCTCATAGCGGCTTACGGGAATCTGCCCCTGCTCCAGGATCCACTCGGCGTAATTGGTCTGGCCATTCCAATCACCGGCGGGCACGGAATATACCCCCCAGTGAATGAACATGCCGAACTTGGCTTCGCGCCACCATTCCATGCGGGCGTCATGTTGCACCTTGGTTTCAACCTGGGCGACCAGGTTGGTTTGGCCTTTGGCAACGGGCAGCAGGGCCGCCCAAGCCAGCGCGATGGCGATAATGAGTCGACTGGTTTTCATAAATCTTTGATTTTCCGCGGCGAGCATCGCCTTATTTCAGACAAAATATTATTAAGTATTTCTCACATCGAATTTTTTGTCTATGGACACTTCGCGCACAACTATGGACATTATGCCGGTCACTTCTTTGGCAGAAACTTTTCGATCTCAGAAGCAGCCTGCCGTCCAAGCAAGTCATAGCCTTCCGGTTTGTAATGGATTCCACCGGCATCATGCAATTCAGGGTGGGGCGAGATCAGGCTGAAAAGATCATCTTCAGCAATGCCCGCCTGCTCGATGCACTTATGGGCGATGGCGTTTCGGGCTTTGACCTGCTCGTTGAGTTCCGGCTTGCCGTCCCTAATGTAGGTGGTGGTGGTGGCCCAGATCAGTTTCGCTTGGGGGGCGCTTTCTTGAATGGCCGCCAGAAACGCGGGGAAGGCGGCACGGTATTGGGCTTGGCTGTAGCTCGCGCCATGCAACCCGTTGTTGAAGTGAATGACATCAAACTTCATCTGTCCGAGAAACAGCTTCAACTGGCTCAGCAGCATCGGGTCGGAAATGAATTGCGAGGTGCAGATTCTCGCCACATAAGCTTTTCCCGTCAGTTGCTTCTCCACCACCGGACCGTAGCCCATCACAATGGAATCGCCAATGAGCAGGACATGCGGCAGATCATTCTTATCAAGTGACGGGAACCAGTGGTTGCACCACTCGATGGATTCTCGGTGTCCTTGGTCAGATTCACCAGCCCTCACGGGGGCAGCCATGAAGAAAAGAACTAGCACGATGCATAAACGGCAGTTCATTTTTTCCCTTAATATTGATATGGACGATTTCATTGGTATTTGGTGTATTCCGGCAATTCAATTTATTCCGTGCTTTTTACCCACCGCAGGTTGCGGAATTGTGGTTTCGGCCCCTGCCAGCTTGCTCCCAGTGTCACGCTCTTGTCCTTCCCGTCAATTTTTCCGCGCAGTGTTTCTTGGGGGCCCAACCGCAATTCCTTGATCCCTTTCCAATCGGCAAGGGACGCGCCCGCCGCGTTACGAAAGTCAGCCGGTTGCAGCACGGTCCTCTGCCAGTCGTTTCCACCCGTGACTCGAACTTCGGCAGCGTAATCGTCAAACCCGACAACCAGCTTGTGGGGTTGCTCGCAGCGCACCTCCAGTGCGAGCTTTGCCCCCGCCGGAGCCTGCCATTGCGGGTCGTGGAGTTTGTGGGTCTTGCGCGCCCAATTGTCGGTCAGTTCGTAAGTGAACCATTCCTTCTGCCAGTCTTTTTCAAAACTCTCAATCAGCAGCGACGGCTTCGTGGTTGCCAGAACTCCGGCCGCCTTGAGTTGAGTGGGCGTTGCCACAAGCATGCGGGAGGAAAGATTGAACTGCTGGGCGGTGTAGCGTCCGTAATAATACCCGGCACCGGTGACGGGCTTGTCCAGGGCATAGCGCACATTGGCATAAACCCAGAGTGGTTTCTCAACGGTGAGCAGCGGCAGATCTGCCGTCCAAATTTTCCCGTTCGGTTTGGCATCCGCATGGTGCCAGAAACGGGCGATCGTATTTTCCCGGTCGTCCTTTTTCCCATCCATCTGCCCTTGCTGGGTGTAATAGATGTCCACCGAAATAATCTGCCGGCTCGAATCCGGATTCACCGTGAATGACGGGACGGCAGCTGCCGTTTTCAGTTCCATGGAGACTTCGGGCGTCTGCGGAAATTGGAATTCACCTTTCAAATACTGGTCAAACCACAAGAGGCCGGCGACCTGGTAGGGTTCGGTGTCCTGATGGCTGTGATGCGGCGAGCAGGTTATTCGCCAGTCTTGGCTCTTGATTTCCCCGAGGGCCTTTTGCAAATCATCAATGCGGCCATGAAAATCATTGGCGGGACTGAGGAAAATAATGGGACAAGTAATGCGTTGGAGATATTGATCGTCACAGAGGGTGGCGCGGAAGAGCGCGTTGCCGGAATTTAGGTCAGAGAGTCCGCCACACGAAGGCGCGGCCGCCTTGACCCGCGCATCTGCCCCTGCGGTCATCACGGTGATCTTGCCGCCCATGGAGTGGCCATAAACTCCGAGCCGTTTAGGATCCACTTCCGGCTGTTGTTCCAGAAAGGTCAAGGCTCGCCGCGCGCCCAAAGCGCAAAGAAACCAGGAATTATTCCGGGGCGAATCCAGAGCATCCAGGGTCCAGGATGCAGGAGCCGTCATGTCCGGGAAGCCGTTCTTCGCGTTTCGGCATGGGGCATGATAAGCATCCAGCGCGCCCCAGTCGGTGGTCAGTTTGTAGGCCGGATCGTTGGTCTTTGCCTCCCAGAAAAGTTTCACCGTGTCGCTGTTAACCTCGTAGCCCGGCGCGCTGACTCTTCCCGCCCAGGCGATGGAAATCGTGGCATAACCGCGCTTGGCATTGGTCAGCGGAGCTTTGGAGTCGGCGAACTGTCCGCCGCCATGAATCTGAACCAACCCCGGTAAGCTTGTGCCGCCTTTGGGAAATCCATAGACCGCCGCCATCATCGCTGGCTGCCCCTTGAAAATCCCGATGCGGTAGCGGACCACCCGCAGCACCACGCCGTCTTCTTCCCACTGCTTGAGCACCTCAGTTTCCAGCGGCTCTTTTTGCGGATCGTATCCCGCCCAAAGTTGCTCAAAAGTTTGTGGCACTTTGCCGCCCGTGAGCGGAGGCAGCGAATCTTCTGCGCCCATTGTGGTATTTGCAGCAAAGCCGGCAAGGCTCGCCAGAATTAACAGCGTTATTAATTTCGTACTTGTTTTCATGCTTTCATCGGGCTTGCAGTGCGAGCATCGCTTCCGCGTAGCGTTGGCCCAGGATTCGCGCGGATTCGGCGGCGAAATGCAAGTGGTCGCCCCGATCCTTTAATCCCTGGGAGGGAACACAGGCGTAGCCTTTCACAGTGTTTGTTAAATCTTGCAGCACCGCGTTGAACTTTTCCGTGTTGGCCAGATTATCGGCATTAAAGGTTCCCAACTCGCCCGCGACGAAAGGGAGGTTGGGCGCGTCGAACTCCCGGCGCAGCCGTGCAATCAGGCTGGCCAGAGACTGGCCATAGGTGCCGCTGGCGGCACGGTCGGCTTCGCCTTGGTGCCAAAGGATGCCTTTCAGGACGCCCATCTTTTGCGCCTCCCGGACACGCTTGAGCATGTCGTCATAGGGATGGGTGTGCGTGGCCTGATCTTCCGCCCCCGGTGCCCAAGCCTGGATGGAAGTTCCGCCGACCGCGCAAGGAATCAAGCCGATGCGCATCCAGGGATTGGCCGCTGCCATTTTTTTACCGAACGCCAAGCCCGGGCCGACGCCGGCAAACGGCTTGTCAAAATGCAGCGGGTCCTTGGCCGGTTTCCAAGTGAGTTCCCTGGTCAACATGAGGACGCGCGGGTTGGTGGTTCCGGATTCTTTCTCGATTTGCCCGCGCCCAGCCATGTTCGACTGGCCCATCAAGAGATAGAGATGGAAATTCGGATCGGGTAGCCGTTCCGGAGTCTGGCCGAAAACGCCAACCGCCTGCAGGAGGCAAAAAAAAGTCATGAATACGCGATTCCGCTTTAGGGGGCTCCCCCCGCAGTGAACGACGCCCAGGTTTTGATCTTTCATTTCCTGCATGCAATGGCCTTGGTGTTTCTCGGCAGGCGATTGCCACTCTGCGAAACCTGTTCCAGTTCATTGGCGCCGACTTGAATCAAACAATTGGGCGACCCCGTCACTTGGCAATTTGCTACAGAAATTTCAGAACTATCGGCCGCTTCCAAAACCGCCCTTCCGTCGGCCTGCAATTTGGAATCACGGAGCGTGAATCCATTGACATCCTCCAGAACAAATGCCGGTCGCTTTTCCTCGCCAGCGTAACTGAATTGGATTTCATTCAGCGCGATATTCTCCGCGTGCCGGATGAACATCCCGTACGCAGGCAGGCTTCCAAAAAAGAATTGTTCGGGATAGCGCTTTTCATCTTCGGGAACCGCTCGATCAACCTTGTCGGCAGGCCCCATGCCCGGAAAATGAATGTCAATATTCTCCAGCCGGAGGCCCGAAACCTGGTGGCCGGGAATCCCCGTGATCATGATTCCCGAACGGAGCTTGTCAGCGGTGGTCACCGTGGCGCGGATGTGGCTGATGGTGATATTTCTCAACGCCCCCACTTTCACGGGCGAGCCGTCCGGTTCGGGCGTCTGGTAAGCCGCCCCTCGATTCCCCAGACGGATGAACAACGGTCCCTCCACCCGATCCATCATGATGTTTTGAATCAAAATATTTTCCAGGGTGCCGCCGTCAACACATTCGAGCTTAATGGCGCTCATCTTGACCTCCCGCATCACACAATCCGAGACAATGACATTCCTGAAGCCGGCCCGGGAGGAGGTGCCGCACTTGAAGGCGGCCGTGCCGCTGCTGATGACACAATTTCTTACAAATATATTTTCGCAGGGGTCTCCAAAACTGCTCTTGAGACAGATCGCGTCGTCGCCCGATGAAATGTTGCTGTCCGCGATGAAAACGTCACGGCATCCGTCAAGGTCAATTCCGTCGTTGTTCTGATTGGCCCGATGGCTGATGTTCACGCACCGGATATGGATGTCGTCGCAAGCCACCAGATGGACACCCCAGGAGGCCGGATTATTCAGGCTCACATTCTCCAAGTGGACGTTGTGGCACCGGTAAAATCGCATCAGCATGGGGCGGCGCCCGAGTTCCTTTTGTCCGGCAAGGTGAACCGGGAACGCGTCCGGCTGCCCGCGCCCGTCAATCCTGCCGGGGCCTTCAATCCCCACATCAACCGCCTGATCCGCCACCAGCAGCGCTTGAATGAATTCCGAGGCGGTTAACACCTGTCCGGCCGGAACTTTTTGCCGGGCGACCACTTCCCCGGAACCCGGATTGCTGGTCGGATAGTCCGTCAGGGAACGGCTCCCCAGCAGCTCGGCTCCGCCCTGCAATGACAACGAAACATGACTTTTAAGATATAGCGTTCCGGTAACGAATTGACCCGCTGGAATCAGCACCCGGCCGCCGCCCTGTTCATGGACTTGATCAATCGCCTTTTGGATCTGGGCGGTGTTGATTGCTTTTCCATCACCCACAGCTCCGCAATCGGTTATCGAAATATCCAGAGCCGATGCATTCAGTCCTGATGCAACTACGAAAAGAATCGTTATAACGAAATGCTTCATGTTTTTTGTTTAGACTCACGAGAGCTTCTGTGGTGAAATTGCCTCTTATATCAACGTCATGGGCTTACCATCCGATAGAACTGTTGCAGCGCATTGGTGGGAACCGGACTGGTATAATTAAACTGCCCGTTTCCCGGGAAGGTGTTCGAGGTTTCCAGGGTCCATTGCGCCCCCGGCAGCGCCAGATTGGTCGCGGTAAACAGTCGCCAGGATTGGCCGGCTGGTCCGCTGCCGCCGAGATGGAAGCCGCCGCCGCTGGCCAGCCACACTGCATTAGTAAACAGTATTGGGATCGGAGTCGTGATGGTGAAGACGAAACTGGTATTGGCACCCAGATAATTGCTGTCGGCGGCGACGGTGTTGGTAACATAATAGCTGCCGCCATTGGTTGGCGCGTTCACGCTCCCGTAGAGGGTTCCCAGGGTGCTAAAGTAGTTCGTCGTTCTCGTCCCGCTGGATCCGACAATCATAATACTTGGCCCTTGCGCCAGCCCATTATAGGTGAAGTTCGTCCCGATATAACTCACCGTGGTATTGGCCGGGGTGACCACCTGTGTCACCGTGTTCGTGCTGGGCAGGTAATAGCTATCGCCTGAATAAACGGCTTGGATGGGGTAAGTACCCGCGTTGAGCGCGTTGTTGGTACAAAGGGCTGTGGCATTCGCCATGACGTTGGTGGCAACCGCAATTCCGCTCACCGTAAACACCACGTTGCCCGTTGCTGCCGCTGCCGCGGTGCCGTTGGTTTGCACCGTCGCGGTGAAAACAACCGCCTGGCCATAGATCGACGGGCTGGCGGGCGAGGTATTTAAACCCAGTGTCGTGGCCACAGGCACGATGGAGTTCGGATTGCGAAATCGGAAGGTCCGGGTGACGGGGCTGCTCTGGAGGGCGGAAACATCCTGGTAATTGGTGCTTCCCAGTTTCAAGTTGAAGGTGATATCCCAGGAGCGGTTGGTGCCGTTGAAATCGGCCTGCCAGAAATCATTTCCATTCACCGACTGATTGATCATGATCCAATTGGTGCCCACCAGTTCCTCGATGCTCGGATATTGATAGGTGCTGGCACCCATAAAGGTCACGGGGCCGTAATTGAGTCCACCGGTAATGGCAAACTGCGCAAATTCCGAGTTCAGCGCGATTTTTATGCTGGGCAAAGTCTGAATCAGAGTACCCGCCTGCATGTTCACCACCAGGTTATTGCCGATGGCTTCGCGGACAGCCATCGCGTAGGTATTGCCATAATTGGTTACCGCCTGGTCCAGGTTCTGGTCCGGCCCATAATAATCGCCAGGGGATTCCGGCACATAAAACCGTTCAATCACCGCCTGCACATAGTCGCCGGGTTGTAGCGTGGTGACTCCCGGAGGCGGCACAAGGTCAAGGCTGGAGCCGGGCGTGCTGGTAGAATTTCCCAAGCTGTGTTCGATTAAATATGGAGGAACATTCGTCACGCCATTGATGCGGGCATTCCAAGAGCGGATGACATAGCCTTTGGCCGCCGGACGGTAAGCGCTTTCCTGCCCGCTGCTGGCGATAGACACCCACGGTTGGTTGTTCGTCAGCGCCACGGCGGTGCCGACGTTTTTGTTCAACCCGCCGGTGGCATACCAGGTGCGGGTGGCGTTGGTATGGTCAATATCGCCGTAGGCCAGGTTGGTTCCGTTGTTGTAGGCATACGTATCCGCAGGCACTTGAAAAAAGACCAGCCGCGAAAACGACACATTGGAAACGACGTTGATGGACACCTGATGGTAACCTCGTGAATAATCGTCCGATCGCCGCAAGGAGGCGCTGTAACTGAGAGCGATTTTGCCGTCATCGCTTTGGCCGGCATACATCACTTCCGTGAGGTTGGGACAATAGCGCGCATACTGTGTCCGCATCCGGCTGTGCCGTCGCTGGGTGCCGCCGCTGTCATAATAGCGCAGGAACTCCGCCCCGCCGAAATTGCCGCACCATTGTCCGGCCTGGCCGTTGGTGTTAAGCAACAGGATCGGCCGCGAATCGGCACCATCATTGTCGGTCAGTTGGTGTTCAGGGTCGTAGGTGAAGGTTTCGCCGCAACTGCCCAAGGCCGACTCGTCCCATTGCTGGCCGGTGGTGCTAGCGCTGCTGTTCTGCAACTCGCACAATTGCGAGTGGGTCGCAGCGGGAACGCCGCCCCAGTTTTGACCCACCATGGTCAGGTCAAAACTGAGATTGGTGTTGGCGGGAACGGTGAGCATGGTCAGACCATGGAACCAGTTGCCCGCAAAAACCGGGTTCGTCGAAGTCGTGTCCCAATCCTTGGACAACTGCACGGGGATGCCCAGCGGGCTTCCGTTTAGATCACGCAGCACGGCGGTAATGCCGGGAATGTAAAAGGGCACGCCATCAAAATTAATGCGGACCACTTGCGGATTGGCAGTATTGTTGGTCACGGTAAACTGTGTCCTAAGCATGCCGTCATCGCCCGACGTTCCAGCGGCAGGCAGCGTCACATCATACCATCCGCGGTCCAGGTCGTAATTAACGGCGAGATTGCTTCCGCCAGGCAAAACGGGAGTCGCTGCCAGCGGCAATGGTGCCGTTTCCACCGCTGCTGCCGCGGCCAGCACATTGGTGGCATTGCTCGCCGCCGGATAAATGATCAGGCCCACGGTGGCTTCTTGACCGCTTTGCCAATTGACGACGGAAGTCGTCACAGTGACCAGGGCATTGGTGGCATCCACATTCATGGCCGAGGTGCCGGCGCTGGGCAGAAACACAAAGCCGCTGCCGTTCGTGGCCACCAGCGCCCTGGCCGCACCCGAGGTGACTAACGTGTTATAGATATTGGTCAGGTCCAAAGTCATTTGCAGCGTGGCGCTGGACACCGTGTTGGTCGGCACGAGATGAAGGACGAACGCGATCCGATCCGGCCACGCGGAAATTTCAAAACCGCTAGCCGTGGTGCTGTAGTTGGTGTCAATCGGTGCGCTGCCCGCCATGACTTTGTGCCAGCGACGCTGAAAGAACTTTCCGGATTCAATCAGCGCCGCATCGCGAGCCTTGGAACTCAAAGGGGTAACGACATTGGTGCTCGTGCCGGCGATCACTTTGCAGGAAAAAATCACCGCCGGCGACGCCGGGGGAAAACTCGCCGACCAGCTTTCCGTCAGCGCCGACGCTTCCGCGACGTTATTCGAAAGGGGAATCAAAATCGAGGGTGCCAAGCTGGAACTGTTAAATACCATGCCGTATCGGCTGGTGCGAATGCCATAATACCCGGAACTTGGACCATTGGACCAAAACATAAAGCCATAGTCCTGAACATTGGTGAACACCAGCGGCGGCAGTGAGGCTACGCCCGCCGGAATGTCGACCAGGGAATCAATCACCAGATAAAGGGTGTTCCCGGAAACCGTGAGGTGCGCGGCGACCCAGAGTCCGGCGACCGCCACGGCGACATTGGTGGGAACGTTGCCGGTCTGGCTGGTCCAGGTCATGAGCGGATATTGCGCGCCAGGCGAGGCAACCAGGTGCCCCATCTCCACCGTGACCGCCGGGCGGGCGGTGAACGCAGCGGTTCCCGACACCATCAACGGCGACAACGAAGCACTAGGCAGATTATATCCATAATTAAAATCCAAAACATTCGTGCCGCCGTTGTTGCCCACCGTCAAACCGGCGCAAGTCCAAGGCTGGGTCTGGCTCAGCACACTCACACCCCATACCGCTTGATTGCCCGTCGTGGCGCCCAGCGTGATGACGCTGTTGGAACAGGAACCGCCGCTCACGCCCACCAGCGCGCCCGCGCGAATGGTGGTGGCTCCATTATAGGTATTGTCAGCATAAAGCGTCAGGGTGTTGCTGTTGGTCTTCACCACCCCTGTCACAAAGGTTCCCGGGGTGTTGTCCTGCAGGACCCCAGTTAGGGCCATGTCACTCGTCCCGCCAAACACCAGCTGCTGACCTGACCCGGTCTGCGCCCCGCCGTATCGGTTGTTAACCGGCGATGCTGTGAAGGTCACCAGCCCGCTGCCGTTGTTATTGACATTGATGAGGGCGGCGTTGCCGATGATGCTCCGGGTCGTGCTCGCCGCCGGCCCGCCATAATTGAAGGTGCAGGGCCCGTTGGCAACGCCTTGTCCTATCTGCGCCAAATAGGGGTAGGAACCCAGCGTGGCGAAGTTGGTCGTGATGAGGGTGCCGGAATTATAGATGATGGTGTTAAAATTGTTGGCCGCATTATTCAGCGTCAAGGCACCGCCGCCGGTTAAGAAAAGTCCGCTGGGGTTGTTCAAGGCCGTGAGGACGCCGTTGATGGTCAGCATCCCGCCGCTGCCGGCATTGACCAAATTAAAATAGCCGGAATTCGCCGTATTGGTGATGTTGAGGTTTTCGTTGATCACGGCGCTGGCGTTGGCCGCCACGGTGAAGGCCGTGTAAGCGCCGCTGACCCCGAACATATATTCGGTGCCGTTGCCGTTGAGAGTGCCGCCGTTGGCGCCAAAGTTGATGCCGTTGTTGCCGGTGAAGTTGGTGGCGTTCTGCGACCCCATGTCCAAAGTGCCGCCGTTGAGGGTGATGGCGCTGTTGGTCGCCACCGCCCCGCTGCCCGTGAGCGCCAGCGTCCCGCCGTTCACCGTCGTCGCCCCCGTGTAGGTGTTCGTGCCGGCGAGCGTCTGCGTACCGCTGCCAATCATGGTCAGACCGCCCCCGCCGCTCATCACCCCCGAGTAGTTCGTCGAGGCGTTGTTGTTTCCAACTTGCAACGTAATGTTGCCGCCGCCGGTGTTGGTCAGCGCGAAACCTCCCGTGCCCGTCAAACCGCCCAGCGTAAACGTGCTGATCGTCGGACTGAACTGCAACGAGTTGATATTGGTGGTGAACAACAAGAGCGTGCCATTGGCCAGTGCGCTAGTATTGGTAAGGTTGAGGATTGGGGCGCCGGCAGCGCTGTTGCTGGCGTCGTTGATCAGCCACTGACCGCTGAAAGCATTGCTGGCGCTCAAAAACACGTAGCCATTCGTGCCCGCACCGCTTCCGCCCGTCCCGTTCACCTCCGTAATGGTGCCCGTGCCGCTGATTGGGGAGTTGATGGTGGTCGTGCGGCCAAACCCCTGGACGTCAATCTTGCTGCTGGAGCCATTATTTGTAATTTTTCCCGCAATGATTGCTCCGGTGCCAAAACCATTGGCCAGCGTCCCCCCATTTAGAATAAAATTGGTAATCGTGATGATGCCGGCCGCTTTCAAGTTCATTCCCCCCCCGGAATCAAGGGAGAGGGAATCACCAGCAAAGGTATAGTTGCCGGCAGTGGCGGGCGTTCGCAGGGTGTAATTGGTCGTGTAGTAGGCATTACCTTTGGCGGGTGCCAGTCCGTTAGTCCAGTTCAGCCCCGTATTGAATGAATTAGTGCCCGAGGCATCACTATTGGTCAGGCTGATATAGCCCCCCGCCTGCGACTTTGCCGTGAGCAGCAGCGCGGTGACGGTCAGGGTGGCGGCAAGGATTCGTTTCATGGCTACTGATGCTTTGATTTCGGCTTTATCGCTGGTGACCGGGAACGGGATCAACTCCACGGCAATGGCAGGTTCCATTGGAAAATGGCGATTTGCAATGACTCAGGTATTTCAATTTCAGTTTGGCTGCGCCATCCCTTCGGATCGCATCAGTTATTTTGGTTTTTCGCCGCCGCAATAATGCCAACACCGCCAAGCCGCCACCCACCATCAGCCAGGTCTGCGGTTCGGGCACGGTCATGATGGAGAGGACGACGCTGTTTAAGGTGGCGTTGCCGCCGCTGCTTAAATCCGCGATAAAGAAGGTCCAGACACCGTTCGGGGTCGTGTTCTGGTAGAGGCTCAAATTGGCAGCAGTGGAGGCGGAATCAAAAACGGTGCCCGAAGACTGCGGATTGATGTTCCGGCCGTCCGCCGCCCAGGTTCCGGTCAGTGGCCCGCCCAGTGGATTGACACTGCTTTGGTAGGTGTGGACATTGTTGGTCGCCAGCCCGTCCAGCGTGATATTCATCCCACTGTCGCTGTAGCCGAAGGGATTGCCGGTCGTCACCCCCACCCGGTTCAAGAGCACGGTCAACTGGCCCTGGGGATTGGCCAGATAGGCGTAAAGATCACCGTTGAAGCCGCCCGTGAGGTCCAGATGGACTGTCACATTGGTGATGCTGCCGGCGAGACCGGTGGCGCTGAACTGTTCCATAAGACCCACGGGACTGCCGTCAGGGATGCCCAGATTGGGACTCAGACTGTAGTGGTTGGTCGTGATGACCTGCGCGGGCACCAGGACGGGGGCGGCAGCCAGAATCACAGCAACGATGACAAATTTGAAACTCATAGGTGTCGGTTCAGGATTTCCGCGTCCACCGGCCGGGCACTCACATTTAATGAATCCGAAGCCCCGCCGGCGATCCATTGGCCCGTGGTCAGCAATTCACAAAAACCGGCGGCTTTAACCTGTTTGCCTCCCGCCACGCTCTGGTGCAAGAGCTGTTGCGCAAAGACAATCGGGAGTTCCTCACCCGCATGCTGGATGATGACGTATTTTGTTTTCAAATGGTTTCTCTTGAATTGATCGGGGCAAACAACAACGGCAAAACCGCGCGGGCGATTGCCTCAGTGCCGATCGGCCCAAAGAACACAGAGCTGGATAGCTCCGTGAACCCGCAGGCTGGAAAGCCTGCGCAACACTGGGTCGCGGCATTGGTCTTGCGCTGGTTCATGTTTTCAATATTTTTTGCGCTGGCTACGAGTGGCGGCGTCAACCCGATAACACCGCCACTCTCCCAAACCGGAACGCAACCGGTCTTTGCAACGGGAACCCAAACCCGTCGCCAAGGTCTCATTGCCATTTCAGCCGGTAATAGGCTGAGGCCGGGGCATTGCTCCCCAGATCTCCAAAATAATCAGTGAGGATGATCACCCCGTTGCTCGCCGCCGCATTCGTGGCAATGTCCACCCAGACGGAAAGGTTCGTGGAGCGCTCCGCGATATAGCTGTAGTAGGGAATACCGTTGGCGGTCAGCACTTTCGGGTTGATGCCCGTGATGGCCGCAATCGAGTTGGTCCCGATGATCGCATTGGTAGCTATATAATTCAGGCTGATGAAGCCCGTGTTGGTCCCACCATAGCCATCGGTGACCGTGTAGCTGAACTGGTCGGCCACCGGGTTGGCGTTATAATACGCCACCCAGCCCGGGAGATTCGTCGTGTCCAGCGTCACCAGGTTGGTGCTCGTGCCCACGCTCACCAGCGTCAGCGGGTCACCGTCAATGGCGTCGCTGGCGTTGGCCAACAAATCGCTCACCGCAATCTTCCAACTCGCCAGATGACTGCGACTGTAGGTGTTGGCATGAGCGACCGGCGGATGATTGGTGACGATCTGGTTCAGCGTGTTGGTGCTGCCAAGGTAATTTCCGCCGCCCAGATAGGCCACGGTGATGGCGTTCGTCCCCCGCGGCAAATTGGTGATGGCAAGACTCGTGGTGGTGACACCCGTCACCAGGTTGGTGCTGATCGGCCCATTGGTGGTGGAGAACACCACGCTGCCCGTGGCGTCAGCCGGGAGCGTGGCGGTGTAGGCGACGGCATCCTTGTAGCCGGAGGGATTTTCGCTGGAGGACGCCCCGACGAAACTGCTGGCCGGACTAATGGTCAACGTGCCGTTGGTGTAGCTGATGGCGTAGTTGGCGGAGGTCTGGCCGAGCGGAATGACGGTGTAACTTCCGGCGTTGGTCGCGCCCTGCGCGGTGCCACCATAACTCACACTGCCGCCCAGCACCGCCGGGGTTTCGCCATTCACAAAACCAGAGTAGGTCACGCCGTTGCCGCCAGCGAACGGCACGCCATTGTAGGTTTTGTTGGTGTTGTTCGCCGTAATGCCAAGCGGCGTCTGGTTCACGGTTTGAGTCAGGCTGTTGGTGCTGGGCAGATAATTGGCATCGCCAGAATAGGTGGCCGCGATTGTGTGCGACGGTGCCGACAGAAGACTGGTAACATAGGTAGCCTGACCGCCCGACAGAGTGTTGGTGGTAACCGGCGTTCCATCCACGCTGAAAACCACATTGCTCGTGGCATTCCCCGCCGTCGCGCTGTTGGTTTTAATCGCCGCCGTAAACGTCACGGTCTGGCCATAGGTGGAGGGATTCACCGAACTGCTTAAGACCAGCGCGGTGGGCTGGGTGTTCAAGGCCACATGGAGTGTGACGAGGCCGCCGGCGGTGACAATCGTGCCGGTGGTGTTCGCCGCCAGTCCCGCGCCGCTGATGACGGGCGCGGGGTTGAACGAGCCGCTGCTGCCGGTGGCGTTGTAAGTGATCAAAGTGTAATCCCCCGCGCCGAGGGCGGAAGGCGTGGCCACTTTCAGCGTATTGTTGTTCAGCGTCAGCGACCCGGAAATTGTGAGCGGCGAACCTTGGTTGTTGGTCGCCACTGTTCCCGAGCCAAAGGTGACAGGGCCACCGATCGTGCCGCTGCCGCCCAAGACGGTGCCACTGTTGACGACCGTAACCGAGTTGGTGCCAATCGACCCGTTGACCAGCAGCGCTCCGCCGCTCACCGTTGTGACACCGGAGTAAGTGTTCGTTCCCGAAAGCGTGAGCGTGTTGGCGTTGGTCTTCACCAAGTTGCTGTTGAAACCATTGGTGCCGATGTTGTTGGCATCTTGGATTTTACCCGTGATAGCAATGTCGGCCGTTCCGCCCAAAGTCAGGGTCTGGGCCGTGGCACTGACTGGCACCCCGTAGGGCGATGTAAACGAACTGGCACTAAAGGTCACCCTCCCTGTCCCATTGTTGAAAATGCCCGGCGTCAGCGAGGCGGATTGAAATGACAGCGAATTGGTCACCGCCGCCCCCGTGTAAATAAATGTCACCGGCCCGGTGCCAGTGCTTTGCCCCATGTTAATGTAGCCGCTCGCGCCCAGCGCGCCGAAGTTGGTGACGCTGACCGTGCCGCCACTGCTGCCGTTGACACCCAACGTGCTGAAATGATTGCTGGGATTGTTCAGCACCAGTGTGCCGCCGCCGTTAAAAAATATCCCGTTGCCCGAAGTGTGGCTGTAAACCTGGCCATTGATAGTCAGGGTGGCACCGCCGCCCACGCTGGCGATGTCCTGGTAGGAACCCGCCAGATTGTTGGTGGCCCAAATAGCCTCGTTCACCACCGCATTGCCATTGGCGGCCACCGTCATGGCCGTCGCCGCCGCGCTGGTGCCGATAATGTAGAAGATGCCGGAGCCGTTGAGAGTGCCGCCATTGGCGCCGAAGCTGATGCCGTTGTTGTTGCCCTGATTATTCGTCGCGTTCTGCGAACCCAGGTCCAAAGTGCCGCCGTTCATGATGATGGCCGCAGCGGTGGCCAGCGTGGCATTGTTGGTCACTGCCAGCGTGCCGCCGTTGACGGTGAAGCTGCTGCTGGCCAATGAGCCATTGTTGGTCAGCAGCAAGATGCCACCGTTGACGGTGGTCGTGCCCGTGAATGAATTGGACGTGGTCAGCGTCAGTGTGCCCGCGCCAGACTTGGTCAACACCGCGCCACCCGCAATGCCTCCGCTGCCGCTGAGGGTGTAATTCGCCGTCGGATTCGCCACCGTGACGCTTGCCGGACTGACGCTGGTGTTGAGCGTCACCGTGCCGCCAGTGCCAACCGTGTTGTCGAACACAACCGAGTCCGCATCCACATAATAAGCACTGCCACTGGTATTGTCTTTCCATGTCAGATTGCCGGTATTGTTGGTGTCCCAAGTGCCGCTGCCGCCGGTCCAGCTCAGGGGTTCGGTGCTGCCGCTGCTTTGCAGATACAACGTGTTGCCCACGATGGCCAGACTGCCGCCCGCGCGGAAGGGTAGCGAGAGCGTCATGCCGTTGGTCGTGGCCGGGCCGCCCGAACCCCATGTCATCAAGGGATAGCCGTTGCCCGCGCTGGCGGGCAGGCTGCTGCCGGTGATGATAATTGCGGGTGTCGTGGTGAAAGTGAGCGCTCCCGTCACGTTCAGCGGGGCGGCCGTCATGCCCGGTGTGAGGGGGCCGAAATTAAATTGCAGGCTGGAACTGACGCCGCCGTTATTTACGGTCAGGCTCGAAATTGTCCATTGCTTGGTGGTGTTGGTCACCGTGACGCCAAGGACAGCGGAACTGCCGGTAATGGCTGCCAGCGTCACCGCGCTGTTGGAGCAGGAACCCGCCGTGACGCCAATCAAGGAGCCGCCTTTGATAGTGGTCGCGCCGCTGTAGGTGCTGTTGCCGTAAAGCGTCAGCGTGTTGGCGTTGGTCTTCACCACTCCCGTCACGTAGGTTCCGGACGTGTTGTCCTGAATCACCCCCGCGATCACCAGGTCACTCGTCCCGCCAAACACCAATTGCTGACCGGCCCCGGTCTGCGCCGAGCCATATCGGAGGTTAAACGGCGACGCCGTGAAGGTCGCCAGCCCGCTGCCGTTGTTATTAACATTGATGAGGGCGGCGTTGCCAATGATGCTCCGGGTCGTGCTCGCCGCCGTCCCGGCATAATTAAAAGTGCAGGGCCCGTTGGCAACGCCTTGTCCTATCTGCGCCAAATAGGGGTAGGAACCCAGCGTTGCGAAGTTGGTCGTGATGAGGGTGCCGGAATTATAGATGATG
>Ga0214172_1000334_pt1 | contig 22201 bp, 27 predicted proteins | sample TroBogEpilimnion_29_FD_153010 | JGI IMG/M metagenome (GOLD analysis project Ga0214172, IMG submission 153010) | Freshwater microbial communities from Trout Bog Lake, WI - 12JUL2007 epilimnion | ecosystem: Environmental > Aquatic > Freshwater > Lake > Epilimnion/Euphotic zone | place: Trout Bog...
GGGCGGCGGCGGCGGCGGGGGCGGGGGCGGAGGAGGGCTCTTTTTCACAGGAGGGCCCCCGAACCCGCGAAACCCGCGCCCGTACATGCTGACGACTCGTGAACACAGGAAAGCGAATATGAAGGCGTGTAGGGCGAGACCTGCACTTGAAGGAAGACCCTCGGCACTTGAGACCCACGTGCCGAGCACCTTGCGCACCATCCTGAAGACGAGGGGACTCGCCAAAATCAGGAACAGTAAAAAGTACTTGATCATTACTTTAGGTTTGGAAAATTTACTCCTTGTCCTCGTACTCCTCGGGGGACTTGTCAGCGTACTCCTCGGGGGACTTGTCAGCGTACTGGGAGTAGTACTTGCGGGCCTGGCGGCGGGCCAGGGCGCGCATGATCACGCGAGTCACCACGGCGAAGACCACGGCGTGCAGAAGCAGACCGGCAGTGCTGGGCAGACCCTCGGCGCTGGCGACCCACGAGCCCAGCACGCCCCGCATCGCCTTGAACAGGGACGGGTTGGCCACGACGAAGAACAGCAGGATCACGGTAAGCATCTTCATCCACATTTTACTTTAGGCCTGGAAAAAAATTAAACAATACCGTTCGGTCCCTTGGATGCAAGGGTCGACCCATAGTCGGTCGCCCTGGACACGCTCGGGTCGTATGTTGGAGGCGCGGACGACCGAGGCTCCCGGGCCACCACCCTCCTCCGTTTCAAGAGCCTCAGGACCGCCGTGAAAACAATCGCGTGGACCACCAGACCCGCAAATGTCGGAAGACCATCGGCGCTGGCGACCCATGACCCGAGGACCTGACGCACCGCCCGGAATGCCATGGGGCTGGCCAACAGGGCAAAGAGAATCAAGTAGACAAGGAACATTTACTATTTCGTCGGGATTTTATTGGGAAGCCTCGGCTAGAAGTGCCGCCCCTCTACTCGGGCCTCCTGGGAGGGGGTTACGCGGCCTTTGTGGAACATTCTCCGGCCGGTGTGAATTTGGAAAATTGCCCGCCGTGTTTTGACGTGTGGAGGCGGGCAGAACTAGTTTTTTGACTTTAGCGCATTCACCTCTTTCCAGAATTTCTCATACTGGCGCCCCCTGACATTCTTACTAAACTTCTTTCTGTTTTCTTTTTCTTTGTTGCGTCTAGACTCGAGATACTTGCGTGCCCTATTTTCTTTCTCTTTATAGATCTTGTTGAAAGCCGCCCTGTTCGCCTGATTATTTTTCCAGTATTGACTGTAGTTGCGGGTCCCCAAGTTTCCTACGGTCAACGGTACATTTTTCACAAGGTCCAGAGCGAATTGTTTTCTCGTTTCAAAATTCCAATTTCCCGCGGGACGAAGCGGAGACCCGGAATTCGTGCTCGTCTTGTTCTTATTTTTAAGAGCCTCTTGAATATAACTGCGATTGATCTGAGACTGTTTAATTATCTTATTTACGTCGTCCAAGAGTTTCTGCTTCGTTGCAGGATTCTTGAACGCGTACGGCTGCCACCTGGCCGTTCCACTCCCTCCCGTAAGGGCATATATTTGGTTCGCTACCCGGCGCGCCTTGTTCTTCTTGATCTCGTTCGCTTGACTGAGTGAATTCGCATGGGCCATGGCCGCAGGCACCTGCTCATTCGTGGGCTGCTCAGTTGGCTCTATACTGGGAATAACTGGAGATTTCGTCCTTTTAAAGATGGACTGTAGTTTCTTGAAAGCCGTGCTCGCCTTGTTTCTAGCGGCGGCCAATAACACCGACTTTTTGGCAAGGGCATGTGAATTCACGACAGTCGGAGCCACGGCCATCTTTTTAAGAGCGTTTTGGTAGTTTCCCATGGCACTATCGTACTCCTTGACGGCGCCCTTGAAATTTGACGCCGCCTTTGTGAGAGACGCGTTGTTACCAGATCGTGAAGCATTCAAAAGTGCCCTGAGCTTCGCCTCAGCATTATTCGTACTTGGCGGCTTCGTGTTTGCCATCTCGACCTACTTGGGACGTACAAAAAAGTTGGGCCTGGTCCTGGCCTAAAGACCACAACCACAGATACAGTAGAAAGCACCACAAATGGCTATGAACATCATCAAGATTTCCGACCTTTCCGTCTCCGACATCAAGTTCTCCGATGTGCGCAAGAATGCTCGTGGTGGCAAGGCTGTGTACTTGAACCACAAGGCCGGGGGCAAGATCATGCTCAAGTTGCCCCCCCTGCGTGCGCCTTTTGGTCTGAGCACCTTCACCGAGGAGGCGACTGGCAAGGTGACCAGTACCTCTCTGCCTCTGAGCGTTGATAACGCAGCCGTTGCATCCAAGTTGGACGAGATCAACAAGGCTGTCCTGGACTTTGTGGCTGAGCACTGTGAGGAGATTATGGGCAAGAAGATGAGTCGCGACTCCTTGGCTGATCAGTACAAGAGTCCTTTCAAGCCCGCGTCCAAGGAGGGGTACTCGCCCATCTTGAACATCAAGGTCATCTCTGACCCCGTGACTGGCAAGATCAAGACCGAGTCATACAACAGCGACGGGGTCGATGTGGATCTGGACACTTTGGAGAAGGGCCAGAACGTCACGACCCTCGTGGAGCTCAGCCAGATCTGGAGGACCCCTGCTGGTTTTGGCCTGACGCTCCGTGTTCACCAGGTCAAGTTTAGCGCGGCCAACAAGATCCCGAGCCGCGCCCTCGTCGACGATGATGACGAGCAGAGCGTCCACACCGAGTACGAGGAGGAGGAGGACGAGGACGAGTAAAAATGTTTGCAAGTACTAATGGTCGAGAACTGGATCCGTGAAAAGAAGTTCAAGATTGCCGTCGGGCCTCGAGGAAAGTATGTATATCACAGAAGTCCCTCGGGTCGTAAAGTGACTCGAGGGATACCAAATAGTGTAATGACAAAAAATAACGCCGTAAAACACTTGACTGCGTTTCGTATTCGTCGTTCTCCCCTGTCCCCTCCCCTCCCTAAAAACGCGCGCATACTCGGGTGCGGCTCCCTGAAACACCTCACGGGCCTTCATAAAATAGGTGCGGGTCGTCAGGGTGTGATTTTCGCCGCCGACAGAAATCCCAAAATTATTTTTAATAAAATCGCGATCAAGGTGGCACCCTTTGACAAGGCGGCAGAGTCGAGACACGAGGAACAACCAGCCCTGGTCGAGTACAAGATTCACAGGGCCGTACAGAAGATCGCTCACCGGGGAGGTGTCGTCCCACTCCAAGGCGAAATCGCCGAGTGTGAAGACTTTGTTCCCGTGAGTGAAATGCTCGCCATAAAAAACAAGACGACCGGTGTTGACTTGCACCGTCAGTTTGTCATCTTTATGGAGCGCGCAACAGACGGAACACTTCGTGAATGGCTCGAGAAAAATGAAAAGACACTCACGGACTCACAAGTCTTGGGTGTCATCAATATGGTCCTGTATACTCTTTATTCGATCATGCAGACGTATCCCAACTTTAGACATAACGACCTTCATATAGACAATATCCTCATGTTCCGGGGGAGTCCGAAAATTGCAGATTTTGGATGGGCCCGTCTCGAAAAGACTGGTACGAATCCCGCCGTGAATACAGCGAACAAGAATGGGTACGCCTCGAAAGTTTTTGGGATAGGACCAGACACGGATGCGCGCTATGATATGCACCTGTTCCTGCGTGACATGCTCCACCTGACGGCCCATATGCCCCAACTCGTGCTGACTCGGCAATTTCTCACGAAATACGTCCCACCTGGGTACCGTTCCCTGAGTGACACGTTTACGAGTGAAGGCCGTCTCAAGTACCAATCGAGTTATCCTGGTCTCGTGACGATCCGAACGATACTTAAAGACCCTTTGATGAAAATACCTCTGAGTCCGAGCCCCCCTGTGAAGCGGCCGAGCCCCGTGAAACGGCAGCGGAGCCCCGTGAAACGGCAGCGCCGCTCCAACTACACAAACGCCAATTTCGTCACCATGACCCCTCGGACCTTCCTTCGGCTCTCGCCTTCGACGCGAGCACGTGCTATAGCAGCTCGGAAAGGCCGGGTCGCCAAGCCCCTCCCCATTCCCGTGAAGAAACGCGCGTCGCCCAAGAAAAAGTCTATAACGCCGGCACGGGCCCGGGTGCGCCTGAGCCCTTCCATCCTACGGACGAAACGGTTCCAGGACCTCATGAATATCCTCATGCCATCTCCGCCCAATATGAACGCGTACTTTGCCAAATCTCCAGGCCGGCGGGGCGCTCAGCCCGTGAACAATTATTATGGACGGCGGAACGTTGCACGTGCGCGGGCAATCGAAGTTATTGAAACAAGGCTCACCAAGGGTCTTCCAGCGTTCTCCCCGAGCCCTGTGAAACAGCAGCGGAGCCCCGTGAAACAGCAGCGGAGCCCTGTGAAACAGCAGCGGAGCCCTGTGAGGCGCCCACGTCTCGTGCTCGGAAAGAAAAGTCCGGGCACGGGCCGTGTGAAAGTCCCGAGCGCCAAGGGCCGAATGGTCTATGCAGACGGTCAGTCTTTGGACTATCTACGGGGTCTCGCAAACAAGGCGGGAATCAACGCAAAGAACTTGCGCACAAAGGCTGAAATTGCAGACGCGCTCATCAGAGTTTGAAGGCGGCCAGACCCACGGCCAGCAGGAACGTGTCCACCAGGGAGCTGACGGGCTTGAAGACCGTGATGTGGGGCACCAGCGTCTGGTTCCATAGGAACTTGAGGAAAAAGGTCCAGAACACAACGAATATAGCAAAAATGATTGCGTTGTACAGGCGCTCGCGGGTGTTACGGGACTGGAGAACGGCCAACATCTTTCTTTGTAAACCTCAACGATTATTATTTGAGCCCGTCTTGGCCAGACCGCGCCTGACGGCCCAGACGGAACACAGTTTCGTATAGTGAAACCCGGGCCTGTACCTCAAGTTCGCTTTACGAGGATCAACTATCGTCTTTCCTGATGCGTCGACAAGCAGGGGCCCACCGGCCCACCCCTGCTTATGGGCCCACAAGTTGACCGGGAACGTCAGGATGCGCCCGGGTGCCAAGCGCGCCGCGAGCCTGGCCTTTTCATTCTCTTTATTCAGGATTGTCAGGTTACTGTTCGAGATGCGGCCGTTGCTTGGGCTGAGCGCCTTGGTGGGCTTCCGGAGCGCCTCGCGAATCACCTCGGGCCTGACGTGGAAGAATCGCGAAAGTCCGGGGATCGTATCACCGGCCCGGACCCGGTACCGAACCCGGCCCACCTGCTTCAAAAAATGGAAATCGCCCGTCGAGTTGCCAAAGTCGTTTGTGGGCGCCACGAAACACATCACCTTGTAATAGCCCGGGCGGCACCGGGCCGCGGGGTTGCGCATTTGGTACACGGCCCGAGGGTTATCACTCTGTATACGGCTCGCAATTCCTGTACACTTTTTGAATGTGAGACCCATGGCGGACTTGTGGGAACGGTCCCCCGGAACGCTCTTGGCCGTTCTGTTGCGCGAAAAGCTTCCAAATGCATAATCGTAACAATTATCGTGGACCTTTCCTGATGTACCCCATGGATCGTACGTAAAGTCGGGCTCGTAGCCCGATTGGGGCAAAGGCCTGACCATTACTATTATGCACCAGGAATTCCTAGAGTCCTGAGAACCTCTGAAAGATTCTCATGTTCTTCAAGATCAAATAGGATATTGAGTGCTGCAGCGTCACCCGCGATGTCTAGGGCACGAAGATCAAGACCAAACTCGGACTGTATGCCCTGAATATTAGACGTTGTATAATCAGTCGTATCGGCCGTCCCCTCCTGGACTCTCTGGATAATGAGTTTTATCCTGTACATGGGGAGGTCGAAGGGGGTCCGACACATGGGGCACGTGGGGTCGGCCCGGCAGGTGCGCTTCCAACGGTCTATGCACTTGGTGTGAAACTCGTGCCCACATGGCAGTTTCCTCGTGTTTCTGTGAAGACCCTGGAAGCATACGGAACACTGTACGCCATCGGCGTGCATGTGACACCGATCGCCCCCGTCCCGAATTCTATTTTTACATCGGGATCCGGTCTGGGTTGTCCCTGTACACAAACCCTCCATAACATAGAGCCGGCTTTAGTTTTGGGTCCGTCTCGCGCGCTCGAGGCGAGCCACCTCGACCTCAAGCGACTTGATTGCGTCACGGTACTTGAGGCGGAGATTCTCTTCGACGTGTTTTTTAAAAACAATAATTGGGTCTGCATCCTGTTCAGTCTTGCACAGGGGACATTCGTCCGACGTTTCAAACCAGGTGAAAATACACTTGGTATGAAACTCGTGTTTACAAGGGCTGAGTTTCTTGAGGGTCCCTGGACGCCGCCCAATCTCTTCAAGACACACGACACACGTCTTGACAAGGTGGACAGAACACTGGCCATCCGCCACGGCCAGGTTTTTGCACTTGACCCCCGTTGCTGTTACGGAGGAGCACCTTTGACTGCTCATTACTATTCAGAATTTTTAATATTTTTTCATGAATTTCCTCAGGGGGCTCACTCGCGTTCAGAATATGGACAACACACGGAACGTTTTTAATCATACGAGCATATAGATCGTCGAGTTCTTCAAGATACTGAAGAGTCACGTGCTCGTCGCCAACCTGACTGCGCGTCTTCATGTGCCTGTAACACTCTTCGGGAGACTTGGACAAGAATATATACACGTCTGGGCACCACGAATGTCTTTCATAAAAGTATTCATATATTTCACTGTGCGTGGTGAGTCCACGAGTCTTGGCCCATTCCCAAAAGACCCATCGGGAACTCAAGAGGGACCTTTCGTAAATGGCCGGTCCCCTATTCTGGAGTGTTTTCAGGATGGCCATATGAAGGGGAAATGCTCCTATCTTGGGGTCCTTGTAAAACTCCTCGAGGGGCCATTCCTCAATAGGCTCTTTAAAAACCCTGTAGCCCTTGGCCCTGAGGAGTCCCAGTTGGGTCGTTTTGCCTGACCCGATATTGCCATCGATGACCACCTTCATCGCTGGAGAGACAGGTTGCCATCTCTTAAACTGGACGTACCCATGGCGATGGGAGCCCCGCACGCGCCGTCACGGATAGGCAGACCCAGACCCTGGACGCCGCCCTGCTGCAAGTACATGCGGTACTTGTAATTGCTCTCGTACGGGATGCCGTTCTTCATCATGATAAAGTCGTTAGTGAGCCGGGCCGACTCGAACGAAGTCAGGCAGCGCCCATCACCCATGCCGAGACGAGTAGACATTTAATGGAGACGGCGAAAAAAACTAGGATGTCCAAGGGGTGTACCCCCGCCTCCGGAGGATCGGTGCCCACTGGTCGAACGTGTGACCAAGAATCACGGCAAACGTGTCCTTTTTGACCGAGGGCGCTAATCTGGCCCCCGTGATGTTGGCCAAGAGCACCTTGTATGCCAAGGCAATCTCCTTGAGCGTCTGAGCCCCTGTGACGATGATTTTCCCTGTGGAAAAGACGCTGGCCGTCACGCGCTTCATATCTGGTCCTGGGCTAAACTTGATCTTCACAGCGCTGTACCTGTCAGGATCGAACGTCACGAGAAACTCGGGCCGACCTGCAAAATGCTGGATGACCTTGTTCAGAGTCACGGACCAATTGAGCGAAAAATTGGTATTGATCATCTTGACGCTGATTGTCTCCATAGGAATCACGTTCGGAACTTCCGTCCTGAGCGTCTTGTTCACTATGAAACTCACTACTCGGGCCACGCGCCGACAATCAAAGAGGTCCGAGCACCCCGCCACCTGGACCGAGCCATTCGGAAACAACTTGACACTCTTGTTCGAGTACTGGTCCCGAGTCCTGATGGTCACCTGATTATAAAAAGAGGTCGGCTTTATGACCCACTCAAACCCCTCGAAACGAGAACCCTTGGCGCGAATCTTTACGGGACGAAAAGCCTCCCGAAACGCGGCAAGATCGATGTCTCTCTCGAATTTTGCAATCATAGTAATGGTCGTGATGCGGACCCATGACGCCTCGGGGTGCGCTTGGCGCTCCTGGCCCAGAGTCAGGATGTACTTGAACGTATCTTCCATTTTTCGGGTTTCTGACTCGGGTCTTTAGCTTGCCTCTTGGTCACAGAACCCTATTTTTTCTTGGTACGACCAGTCAGGTAGCTCGTCACGCGCGTCGCAACGTCCGCCTTATTCTTGCCCTCGAGTGCCTTTTTGTTCTCCTTGGGCAAGACGGCCAAGAGCTTCTTCTTGGGAAGAGACCGTATGAGTTTCTTAATGGCCGAAACCTTGGGCCGTGCAGTCCGAGATGACCGCTTCGTCGTGCGCCGCCGGCGCCGCCGGCGCTTCATGAGCTTCGGGGTCGCGGCCGCAACTTTCGCCGCGTTATTTGCGCCGCCGAGCTGAAGGACTATACGCACATTCTTGGGGTCGGCCCCCTTGGCAATTGCCAGATTCGGGTTGTTCCCCGCCTCCTTGAGCTGATTTGCAGCCTTGAGCACGTTATTCGGACCGCCCGCATTTGTCACCAGATTCAGGGCCTTGTTTTCTCCGCCCGCGTTCGCGAGCGCCTTGGACTCGCCCATGTTCAGAGGGGGCGGAGCGGGCAGGGGACCGAGGTTCAGGGGCCGCAGGTTCGGCTGAGACGTGTTCGGAGGGGGTGTCAGGACCTTGGGAACATTCCCGATGGGCGGGAGCTGATTACGGTTGCGAGGGACCGGTATCGGGGCCGGCTCGAGACCCCGACGGGCCCTGTTCTCATTCATACGGCGCCGGCGCTCGTTTTCTATCCGGCGCTGGTAGTTGCGCTCTGCATTCGAGAACATAGATCTAATATTTGAGTTAGAAAACAATCCGCCCGCCCCAAGGTTCCGGCGCAGGGCCTGGAGTTTTTCGAGGGCCCGACGCGGGTCATCGCGGGTACGGTACTCGATATCATCTATACGGCTACGGATCGCATCCATGACGCGGTCCCGGCCTGGGAGGTTCGGCATGTTGCGCAGGTACCGCAGGGCCTGTTTCAGGGTGGATGTTCCGTACGTTCCCGAGTTGCGCACGAGGCGATTCATTTTCTCGGAAATGAGAGAATTCACTCGTTCCCTGGAACCCGGTGGTCCGTTTGGCACCTTCCGAAGTTTCACGAGATCTTCGAGACTTTTACTCGTGAGGTTTTTGAACCTCGTGTTCTCCGGAGCGGCCGCGGGCGCCGCGGGCGCCGCGGGCGCCTCAGAGGCGAAGGGAGGCGGCTGGTTCACGGCCATGGTCTGTTTACTACTATGTGGGCGCGAAAATATTCGGCCTGCGGCACCCAGAGCGTCCCTGGCCCCCGTGAAAATCAAGGATCCCCTGGACCCCCTCCGACCGTTTCCGAGTTTTACTGAAACATTCGGGGCTGTGCGCCTGTTGAACGAGCGCGGTCCTGGTCCCATGAGACCTTCGGGACCGAGTCGGGTGAACGCACGGGCGCTAGGTCCCCCCTCGGGGAGCCCAAGACTCGCGAGGTACCGGGACGGGTTCGGGCTCGCTCGGGAATCGGGGCGCTTTCCGAGATCCTTGAGAAACCCTGCAAAGGCCTCTGGGCTTAGTTTCCTTCGAAGCATGTCAATTTGGTCACCCGTGACTGCACCGAGACGAGAGTGGAATACGGGACGCGGTCCAAGATCCAAAAGAGGCGCGATCTTGTACGCCAGAAACTTGGTCCCCTTGGTCCCTTGTTCCGCCAAGACCTCTATGACGTGCGTGAGCAGACACGGAAACCGTTTTATGATTCCGGGCTCTCCATTCTTCGTGACCCATAGACTTTTCAGACCCGAGGCTGCCCCTGCGGCGGCGCTGGCCACCACGGTCTTCCCCTTTTCGAGCCCTGAAGATATGGATTCACGGGCAGTTTTCAGACCGGCGGCACCCGCGGCCAGGGCAGCGCTCGCCGCCGACTCTTGGGCCGGAGGCGTCACTTGGGGAGAGCCTAAAAGTTTCTTTAGGACGGAGACCATATCGTCATTTGTTGAAGCCAGGATGGCCGCAGCGGCACCCGTGGGCTGTTGGGTAGGTGGCAGGCTCGCCACCAATACCTCCGCCTGACTTGGTGTTTTTTCTTTAAGAACTTTCAAAAGTCTTTGGAAGAGTACATCGTCTCCCATCCTACTACTAGGCCAGGAAAAAGAGTTGTGTGTCCTTGAGGGCCTAAGGACACTAGACCAAGATCAAACAAAAACATGGCGTTCCGTCTCTTGCCTCATCAACGTGATGGCGTCAAGTGGCTCCTTGCGCGCGAGGCGGATCAGGTCGTGCCCGGCGGCTTTTTGTGTGATGAAATGGGCCTGGGAAAAACTGTCCAACTTATCGCCATGATGCTCCACAATCCGCGTCCTCGCACACTCATCATAGTGCCCAAGTCCATCGTGTCCCAGTGGCAGTCCGAGCTGGCGACTTTCGCTCCTGGCTTGGATGTCCATCTGTTCGACGGACCCAAGCGGTGCATCAAGGTGGGTGCGCATGTCACCATCGCGCCTTACTCGGTCCTTCCACAACGCAAGGGTGCGCCGCCGTGTGCGCTCCTCGGACCTTTCTGGGATCGCATCATCCTGGATGAGGGTCACGAGATTCGCAATCAGAGGTCAAAGACGCACGTGGTTGCCAAGGCGCTCGCGGGCCGGATCCGATGGGTCGTTTCTGGGACGCCCGTGTTCAACTCGATCAAGGATTTCGTGGCGCTTGGTGCCTTTCTGGGCATCTCGCGCTGGAGAATCCAGAGCGACCTGGGGGGCGTTCGAACCCAGTACCTCATGCGCCGAACCAAGGAGGATTGTCAGCGTTTCAGCCTGCCTCCATGCGCCATAGATACGATCGAGCTTGATATGGCGCCGGCCGAGGCAAAGTTGTACCACGAGGTCTATACCCAGAGTCAGCAGACCGTCTCGGATATCTTCCACCAGGGGACGCAGAATATGCACCAGATGGAACTCATCGAGTGCCTCTTGCGTGTTCGCCAGGTGATGGCATGGCCCCAGCTCTATGTCGACGGTATGGCGACCAAGAGGGGCGAGAACCCCGAGCTATGGACGGGCGGGTCGGCCAAGATGGATGCGCTCCTTGGCGCCATCCAGGAGCACCCCACAGAAAAGACGCTGGTCTTTGGGCAATTCATGGGCGAGATGGATGAGATCCAGAACAGACTCGCGGCCCTTGGTGTTCCGGTATTCCGGATCGACGGTTCGATTGACACGGAGCGCAGAAGTCAGAGGATCGAAGATTTCAAGGCGTCTCAGGCTGTGCCCGCGCCCGTTTTCCTCATCCAGATCAAGGCGGGCGGCGTCGGTCTCAATTTGCAGGAGGCGACTCGCGTCTACATCACAACACCAGCGTGGAACCCAGCGACGGAGCTCCAGGCGATCGCTCGGGCTCACCGCAACGGTCAGACCCAGAAGGTCCATGTCACCAAGCTGATCTACAAGGGCACCGAGGAGCTCCCGAGTATTGAAGAGTCGATCATGGCGCTCCAGGGTCACAAGCAAGCTGTGTGCGCCGACGTGCTCCAAGATGACAGGCTCCGGGCCCGTCTGCCCTGTGCGCCGAAGAGCGGCATAACAGCCCGCGCCGTGCGCAAAATTTTTGCCGTGTAATTGTAATGAGCCGGCTGTTTACTGCTCTCCTCGTCTTGCTCGTCTTGTGGTACGCGTCTCGCTCGTCTAGTTTCACCGTGACTTACCCGCCCGAGGACCTGTCTGACCGGTACCGCATGGCCGGTGACGCGGCATCCGTCATAAACCACCCGTGGGCCCCGAAATAAAGTCCCTTCTAAAGGTAATGCCCAGTACCCCGAACCGTACTCGTCTGCTCGAGGCCCAGAAACGGAACGCCAACCGGCGCGCCGCAAAACGTACACGCGCCAATTCCCTACTGATACGCGCCATGTATGAATTGATGTTGAATAAGAATAAACCTCGTTCTAATAAAAAGACGAAATAAAATATAGAGTCTTAGTAAAATGACGCAAGTTGGTTCCCGGGCCCAGGTGATGAACGGTACTGCCCATCACACGGCGGGAGGTCTGACCAAGAAGGACCTTAAGATGAACCCCAAGACGGGTGAGATTGTGAGCAAGGCCAAGGCCAAGGGCGAGAAGAAGAACCCGTGGATCCAGGCCGTGTCCAAGGCGCGCAAGGAGCTGATAAAGGAGGGCCGGCTCGAGAAGGGCGAGTTCCACCCCGTCACGGGCGTCCTGCTGACCCGCGCGCGTGAGATTTACAAGTAAAGAGACTAGTCTTCATCGAGAAGGAGACGGCGCGCCACAGGCGGGGATCCGGGCGCCACCTCGGACCATATACGGACCTGCGCGCAACGACACGTGAGACCGTACTTTTCCTGATAAAACCACGACCCGGGAATTTCCATTATGCATGAGACATCAGCGCCCTTCATGCGGTCAGCCCCATCCACAAGTAAAGACCCGTCAGACCTGAAAAAGAGCGTGCTCTCATCCACCTTGAGCCTCATGGCCCCATCCTTGAGGTTCGAATGAAAGGGGACATCTGAGCACAATTTCTTTTCGAGATTTTCGTACCACTCCACGAAAGCCTCGTCTTGAATACCAACCTGAAACGTCTTGTACTCGGGACTCACGCCCCATGTGCACGTACCTCGGGGCAATTGGAACCGTAGAGGCCCCGGGCCCAGACGAAACTTGGGTCGGGTCCTCCCTGACCCCGGGTCAATTTCCACATCTTCGATGCGTATCTCATTCCACTTGGGCATCCTCCTTTATACTGATTTCGTTTTCCCTTTTAAGTGAATAATTTTCTGGACTCTTCTCAAGTATGGTAAAGTCCGTCTGGAACGTCGTCAAAAAAAGAGTAAACTATGCAAAGAATCCAAAAAAACCAAGGAGCCCCCTGCTGCGCCGGGTCCTGCACACAAACAAGGGAACTGTTGAGCTTTCTAAATTACTGAACCGGTACGTTACACTCCTCTTGAATGGCGGGAACGTTCACAAGCTCGAGAATGCATTCCGGGCAAATTATAAAAATTTGAAAAATCGGAACGCCGCCGAGAGATCTGCACATGAAAGTATGATGAGGACGGCCCGGGCCGCACGCAAGACACCAGGAAAACCCCCGCTCAACACGCGCCGGCGGACGCCGGGCCCTTCGCCCGGGTCGGCCCTTAGGCTTCGGTCCCTTTGATGAGAACACGCATTTGGGTCATCCACGTGTCGTTCCGCACGACTGAACAAAAGCACCCACACGGACACGTGTACTCGACCACGTGGTCCTCGCCCGTCTCGTTGAATATAGTCAGACCGGCCGTATGATAATTCATTTCTATAGGAGTCCGAACTACATGACACCCGGGTATACTTAGGATATGGAGCGTCTCCGTCTCCTTGTTGTACACGATCCCGTCGTGAGACTTGAGGAGCCACCAGAGTCGCCAACTCGCCGCCTCGTCAAGTCTCTTGGGCCTAATTTTAAAAGCTAATTGAACATCGATTGAAGGGTCCGAGTGTTCAATTATCCATCGGATAAGGTCATTTGGCAAGTGCCGCCATATTTGGCTGTCCATCTTCGTGACTTACTTTCTTTTACAGTTTTTATATGGTGCGCAGCTTGCTCTCGCTGTGAACCCCTTGAGTGCGCCCCCGAGGCACTTGGTCCGAGGGAACTTCCGGGGCAGCCTAAACAGTTTCTTATTTGTGAAACGAATACAAACCTTGTTCTTGGGTCCGGCCCGGCAACAGGACTTGACCATCTTACTTTCCACTCGGAAAATAACCTAGGCCGAGCACGCCTCGCAACTCTCGGGGTTTTCACGCGAGCACGCGAGCACAGAGGGGTCCAGCGTAAACTTGATGGGTTGGGCCTTGGCCCGGGTACGCAGGTAGTACATGCCCGTCTTGAGCCCCTTGTGCCATCCGTAAAAGTGCATACTCGTGAGCTTCGCGCTCGTCGGATTCTCCATGAAGATGTTCAGACTCTGGGACTGATCCACAAAAGGTCCGCGATCGGCCGACATATCAATCAGGCTCTTTTGCGGAATCTCCCAGACGGTACGGTACACCGCCTTGGTCCGCTCAGGGATACCCTGAATTCCCTGAATAGATCCGTTTGAAGCGATAATCAGGTCCTTGGTGTGTTTGGACCAGAGCCCGAGAGCCTGCAGGTCCCGGACCAAGTGCTTGTTGACCATCACAAACTCGCCGGCAAGGGTTCTGCGGAGGTAGATGTTGGTCGTGTACGGCTCGAACGCCTCGTTGTTCCCCATGATCTGGGCGGTGCTTGCGGTGGGCATGGGCGCCACGAGCAGAGAGTTCCTGAGACCGTACTTTTTGATGTCCTCCTTCAGGCCGTCAAAAGGGACTATGGGCTTCACACCCCACATGTCACACTGGAGCACGCCTTCCGACGCTGGCGACCCCTGGAACGTCTCGTAGGGGCCCTCCTCCTTGGCCAGTTGGCACGACTCTTGGAGAGCCGCCGAGTAGATGGTTGTGAAAATGAGAGTGTTCAGCTCCCGAGCAGCCTGCGAGTCGAACGGCAAGCCGAGCATCATAAACACGTCCGCGAGACCCTGGACCCCGATGCCTATGGGCCGGTGGCGCAAGTTGCTGTTCCGGGCGGGGTCGGTCGGGTAATAGTTCCCGTCGATGACCCGGTTTAGGTTACGCGTCACGACACGGGTCACCTCTTGGAGCTTGTCAAAGTCGAACAGGTACGGGCGGGACCCGTCGGGCGCAAGCATGTTCGGGTTCTCATTCAGAAAGGACGGAAGGCACAGGCTGGCCAGATTACACACGGCCGTCTCCTCGGGCGTGGACACCTCCATAATCTCGGTGCACAGGTTCGACGACTTGACGGTCCCGATATTCTTCTGGTTCGACTTGGCGTTCACGCTGTCCTTGTAGCACATATATGGCGTCCCAGTCTCGACCTGGCTCTTCAGGATGGCGTCCCAGACCTCCCGGGCCCGGACCTTCTTCTTGTACCGGCCCTGTGCCACGTACGTACGGTACAGCTCGTTGAACTCGTCCCCGTACACATCCTGGAGCCGCGGAGACTCGTTGGGGCACATGAGGTACCAGTCCCCGTCCTCCTCGACCTTTTGCATAAACAGGTCCGGGATCCAGAGGCCCGTAAACAGGTCGCGACACCGAGCCTCCTCATCACCCTGGTTCAGACGCAAGTCCAGAAACTCCATGATGTCGGCGTGCCACGGCTCCAGGTACACGGCGAACGACCCCTTGCGCTTCCCGCCACCCTGGTTCACGTACCGGGCCGTGTTGTTGAATACACGTAGCATAGGCACAATACCATCAGCCACGCCGTTGGTCCCCTTGATGGGCGTGCCGTTCGCGCGGATATTGCTGACGTGGATGCCGATCCCACCCGACCACTTGGAAATTTGGGCACACTCCTTCAGGGTATCGTAAATGCCCTCGATGGAGTCGGACTTGGCAGCAACCAGGAAGCAATTCTCGGCGATGAGTCCTTGGACTGAATATGAGTGATCAACCTCTACCCCCAGAGTATACACATATTCCGGGAGATTATCAGTGACTTTCATCTTCGAGTTGATGCGAAGGAAAATGCGTCCATCAATTTCAAGAGTAGTATTCGCTCGCTCTTCCTTCACGAGTCGTTCATCATCGTAGTGCTTTCGGACCCATTTCATAATTTCGGGGATCCAAGGAATCTGCATACGCCCAACATGAGTATCCCGTCCATTGTACGGCTTCGTCATGATTGTCATAGAAGTATCAAGTCCTACTGAACGCGTGATATGAAAAATTGATTGAATAAGTGGCTGATTTGTCAACTGGAGCACAATTCCACCATTCAATGTACAACAACCATCCGTGCTCACGAGACCACCAATGAAAGCAACTACCATTTCACGGTTCCATTTGAACATTTCAGGCCAAAGAAACTTTTCACTTGACCAGCGACCAAAAAGTATGTTGAAAGCGTTGCCGAGAGCCGAATTACTGAAACTGATCGACAGGCAGTTTTGATTTTTGGCCTGCGAAACGCATGCGTGTACCCCTAGGTACTTCTGACCGATTCTCACGATTTCTTCAATAAATGTTGTATTATTTGGATTCTGTGCAAAAGCAATACCCCTGTGCGTCGGTGTGCGCTTGCTCGACTTTTGATACAGGATGCATCCGTCTCCGTACCACGACCCGATGAACCACGCAAAGTGTTCATCGACAGGTACATACCTCTCGAACCATTCTCCATTTTTAGTGATACCGTTTGGTCTATACTCACTTGTGAAAAATGTGTTTCGACGCATTTTTGTCCCGTTAAACTCGAAAGAGTATGTCCAGTGTTGTTCACCTTTTTTGTCCCGAAGCACTTCGTACATGTCTATGACTTGTGCAGTATATGGAACACTCGACTTGGGAATAGCGATCCAGTCTCCAACACGAAGGTGTTCGATACTGTTCCAATGAGGCTTTTCGTTCCAGCCCAGTTGCTCCTTCGTTATAGACCAGAAACGGTGGTTCCCGGTCACCTTGATTCCCGGTGTCTTATACACTTTGACATCAAATAGGGTCCGACTCGTGAGTAAATTTTTGTGTGTTTGAACAACGGGCTGTACATTTCCAGTGTGAGTAACGACCTTGTCTCCAACCTTCACCTGCTCAATAGGTACTGGGCCACGATTCGTCGTGAAAACGGGAGTGCCCTCTATGAAGCAGCTCGACATCTGAGGGCGGCTTGTTCCGGCGTTGAACAGGGTCGGGGTCGCGTGCGTAAAGTACTTCTGGGACATGAGGTCGTAGCTCTTCCGGGCAGACTCGGCATCCTGACCGTGGATCGCCAGGGCCACACGCATAAACATGTACTGGGGTGTCTCCCCAGGAAGCAAGTAGCCCTTTTGGAGCGTCTTGATTCCAAAGTACCCAAAGTCATAGTCGCGCTTCGGCTGGACCCACGTGTCCATCTCGAGTCGGACAGACTTCATAAACTCGTCAGACAGGATGCCCTTGGCGTGGAGGGCCAACACGCAGTCGCTGAACGTCTTGGGGCTCGTCTTTTGAAGGTTGCTCACGGCGATACGCGTCGCAAGAGTCTCATAGTCGGGGTGCTCAGTCACGAGATCTATAGCCACATCAGCACTCAGACTATCGATATCACTCGTTTTGATTCCGTCATACATACTTGTGAAGACCTTCTGGGCCACCTTGTCTGGCTGGACTTGGAGAGGACCCTCCGTACACAATTTCTTGATTCTCGTCGTGACCTTGTCAAAGAGCATCTCGACGGACTCGCCATTTCTCTTGAAGACCTTCATCTGAGATTCAAGAGACTTATTTTTTTATAAGGTACTAGTAATGGCGACGAAGTGGCTTCCGACGCCCTTGACAGATGCTTTCTTTTCCGATTTCAACCGTGAATACCTTCACAGGTCCCTGATGGACGCCATCAAGAAGGAGACGGGGTACGCCATAGATCGTCAGAATGATGGCGACCTCCAGGCGCTCATGCGTTCCGTCTATGTGAATATGGGCCGGGACCCGACCACGAATGTCAAGGCGCAGTTGGACGCTTTGAACGCGGCCGTCGTTTTCCAGGCGAAACAGACGGTCATGACGGGCGTGCTTCAGCAGGTCGTCTACCTGCGTGACATCTCGGCCAACCCCGTGCCCCTGCCCATCCCGAGCAACACGAGCACGTACGGGAACAAGTTGCCCCAGAACTTCAAGTTTGGGTTCTAAGCGAAGCGCCCCGGGGCCCCCGGGAAATAAGTCCTGTGGACTTATTAAGATGCGAGCCCTAGACGATATTCTCATCGGGTTTTTCATATTTTTCGCCGTGGATCGTGCGGTCCGGCTCTTCAGTAACGCCGTCATAGAGCGCCGTCTGAAGAACCAGGGAATGGACAAGGAGTCCATCGAGAATTGGAAGCTTTTTGGTGAAATGTGCATCTTGCTTTCATGCATATTCTTGGTCATTCGATTTCAAAAGCCTCTTTCCCAGTTAAACAAGTCGTGAGCCTTAGACCTATGATGAATCAGTATCGTGACGAGACGATGATTATGTGTCGACGCAAAGGATGGGACAAGGCCCCTGTCAGTACAGTCTGGCTTTTGTTCACCGAAGAAGTGGGCGAGTTGGCGAGCGCCATCAGGCAGTACCAAAGGTCTTACAAAAAGTCAGGACTCAAGAAGGATCGGGGGACGGACGTGACACAGGAGATGGGAGACGTGTTTAGTTATCTGTTCCAGTTGGCATCTATGCTTGATGTTGACTTGGATTACATGTGGACGATCCACAAGGAAAAGGTCCAGAACAAGGTCTACAAAGAAAATATCAGGGTTTGTTAAGTATGGCGACGGCCTTGATGATCAATGATGACGTGAGTATAAACCGGTTCAACCCGTACACGTGGTCGGGCACGTACGGCGTCCCTGTGGACGGCTCACACTGGCTCAGCGACGGGACATACACGGTCCAGTACGATGACATGCCCAGTCCGCCCATCGACCCAAACCGCGACCTCAAGGACTTCAACCCGGTCCACGTGTTTCGCTCAGGACCCGTCATGGTTGACGAGATGCCCGGACGGCCCGTGGCCCCCTTCCCTCTCTTCCCTGCGCGGAAATACGAGTACGATAACGGGGACCTGACGTGGCTCCCGTCCGACTACAATTACGTCTATGACCGCGACTTTATCGGGTCGAAGATGCTCCCCGACTGGGCTCTCGGCCCGCGCTCGGTCCAGAAAAAGAGGAAGAGCTGGGACACGGTTCTGGTGGTTGGGGCCCTACTCGTTATTCTGTTTGCGTACTCGCGCATGAAGCGCTAAAAACTCACCACCTTGGGAGCCTGGACCTTGACTAATTTTTTGGCTAAATTTTCTTTTTCGATTTGTGATCGTTCACTCAACTTGGGACACTTGTGAACCTCAAGCTGAATGCACCTCGCACAGAAGTTCCCCTTGCAGTCTCGACACGTCAGCATTCTCGGGCGGTGCTGACACGAGGGGACCATCTTCCTCTAGTACTTGGCACACCTTTTGATCGTCGGGTTCAACCTCACACAACCCTTTTTCACGGGCCGTTTCCACACCGGCCCAGAACTTTTGCATCCGGGCCAGGTGTTTCTCGAACCATTCACGGTCTCTTGTGACTCGAGTCACCATGAATTCCTGGGGGGCTGTGTCCGTCCCGGGACGAAACTGGACAAAGTCACAAATGTCCAGATCCAGGATTTCGAGGAGAAGCTGTATCTGGGGGACGTAGTGCTTTGGGACTTTGTTTTCAATTTTACGCGTCATGGGACACTTGATTTCGATCAGGATCCCGTCTTCCGTGACGCCATCGGCCGATCCGCCCAGAAAAGGCCATTTGGGGTGTTGCACAAGACCCAATTCATGCGTCTTTCTTCCCGTCAGGGCGTCATACATGTCCCGGGCCACGGGCTCGAACTTTGTCCCGTGCTCCGTCGCCTCGTTCCCGGCCCAAGCCTTTTTGAGAACTTTTTTATGGAGCAAAGCATCAGGACTTTCGTACCTATTGAGCCCGAGCGCGCTCGCGACATCACTGGCCGTGAGGAGATTCTCACGGAGCGCGAGCCACTCTTGACTCCTCTGCTCAAAGTACGTTCTGTTCAGGAGTTCCTTGACTCTGGGGTCCATGTTTCTTAAACCGCGAATCCGTCTTAAGTAAAAGTTCAGCAACGTTCTGTTCGGCCTGTTTCTTTGTACTTCCGTAGCCGCACCCAAGTTCGACGCCATCCACGACGAGTGTAATGACAAACGTCCCGTTGACTTGACCGGAGACGCGGTACTCTGGCAAGTCTATCTTTTCCGCCTGACACCAGCGCATGAGCTGATCCTTGTAATTGTCATCTTTGTTCAGATCCGTCTCAATCTTTTCAAAAGAATTGAGAATGAACCGTTTCGCATGGACCATACCCAGGTCGAGGTACACGGCACCTATGAAAGCCTCAAAAACATCCTCGAGAATTTTAGAATTTGTATTCCAGCCATTACGGATACCCTTTTCATCCATCAGAATCCACTTTTCAAATCCCAAGATGTGCGCAATCTCCGAGAGCGTCGATCCACGGACCATCTTCGTTCGAGCCTTGGTCAGATAGCCCTCCTGTTCCTTCTCGTGACGATCAAAGAGCCACTTCGTCACGACAAAGCCCAGAACAGAATCTCCCATGAATTCGAGAGTCTCATAAGAGGATGAAAGGCCCTGGTAACGTTTCAGAGCAGACTTGTGCGTAAAGGCCCGAATGTACAGCTGCGTGTCCTTCACCTTAGTTCCCACAAGCGCGTCAAGGACGCTTCTGGGTACGGTGGGAGGTTCCTCCATTGTATATTATTACACACTATCTTTTAAGTCTTTTCACTTCTTGACAATCTTCGGACGCGCGGCCTTCTTCTCCTCGGTGGCGGCGGGGGCTGCTGCTGCTGCTGCTGGGGCGGCGGGCTTCTCCTGCTTCACGTAGTGCTGGTTCAGGTACTTCTGCAGGTTCAGAATGGTCACCTGAGTATCGTCGGGGACCTGGAGCAGATCCTTCAGGGCCGCATCCATCGTGATGTTCTTGCCCTCCTTCAGACCCTTCTCGGTCGCGTAGGTATTCACAGCCTTGGTGACTGCCGAGCGAGACATCATCTCATCGGGGCCCAGACCCAGGAACTTACGCAGGGCCTCAGTCAGCACCTGAGGCTTGTTGAACCCGTTGTTCTTGGTCCGCTCAGCCTTCTTCTCACCCGTCGGGTCATCGATGTTATCAGTAATCTTGCGCAGAATCTTGCGCAGAGACTTCAGGTCCTTCTGAATGGTCAGGATATCCTGAGCGACGGAGTCGAGTGTGGCCATTTCTACTCTACACGGCCTGTACGTCTTTATACCAGGAACAGGGACATGAGAACCATCATACAAACGAGAAAGATGAGCCAGAAGAACCTCACGTGGTAAAGAGGTTCAGGACTCCGCCCGACAGGCACGAAAGGCGCTTCATACTTGAAGATGGTCGCACGATCAGAAGTCTTGAGGTACTCTCCGAATGTCGGGGGGACCGAAGTTCCATATGTCCTTTTATATTCTCCAAGGTCAGAGGGAGGTGGGCCTTGGCACGAAGGCTGACAGCACGAAGGGTCACACGGGTGGACAATACCATCGGCCCTTCCGACCCATCCACAGAATGTCCCCTTGGGTCCAGGGAGACACTGGCAGTCCAGACTGCACATTAATCTTAAAGAATATTTTAGTTACTACTTCAAATGGAGTTTGGGAAGACGCAGAAGTTGCCAGATGGTCGTTACTTTCTCAAAATCACGGGTCAGATGCTCCAGTTGAACAACGTGAAGTACCAGGAGGGCACGCTCGAGAATATTCCTCAGGCGCTCATGGACAAGCTTGATCAGGTCGACCAGGCCATCCTGACCGAGGCGAAGAACTCCAAGGTGGCGTGGTTCGGCCGGGAGCTCAGCGACGAGACGATCCAGAATGCGTTCCAGTCGAGCCTCACTGACGGCTCGCTCGGTGTGAGCCTCGCCAAGGTCAAGGGCGAGGTCGTGACGAAGGTCTTCAACTCCCAGAAGGAGGAGATTGGCCTGAGCAACGTCACGGCAGGGTCACAGTGTGACGTTCTCGTGGACTTGTCCGGTCTTTGGTTCCTCAAGAAATCTTTTGGACCCATCTGGCGGGTTGTCCAGATGCGCGTCCGGAGCCAGCAGGCCAAGCCGACCCGGGTGCCCGTCCAGTACATGTTCGAGGACGAGGACGACGAGGACCTTGGGGAGGATGACGACCCGACCGATTATGTGGACTGAGGCCCGACAGGCCCGAAAAAAAAGTGAGTGCTTACTAATAAATGCTGAACCGTAAGACCGTGGTGGCTATTGCCCTTCTTGTGGTTCTGCTGGCCGTGCTTTTCTACCCGATGCCTAGTTACTACGCGACGGACAGCGTCCAGGGCGCCGACCTCGACCGCCCGGGAGCGACCCAAAACACCATGGCTCCGGCCCCAGTCAGCGCTGCAAATGGTGCCTCGTATGACGTGAGCGCTGCGGGTCTGATCCCTCGTGAGATTGTGACCATGGAGGATTTCGGCAAGTTCTCCCCGGACGCCATTCTCCAGGGCCAGAACTACCTGGACCCGCGGAGCCAGATCGGCTATCCCGAGACCATCGGTGGTGTCCTGCGCAACGCCAACCGCGACTTCCGCAGTGAGCCCATCAACCCCCGTACGCCCGTGAGCATCTTCAACCTCAGCACGATTCCTCCGGATACCATGCGGCCCAAGTTTGAGATAAGTCCCGAGTAT
>Ga0214172_1000338_pt1 | contig 22138 bp, 13 predicted proteins | sample TroBogEpilimnion_29_FD_153010 | JGI IMG/M metagenome (GOLD analysis project Ga0214172, IMG submission 153010) | Freshwater microbial communities from Trout Bog Lake, WI - 12JUL2007 epilimnion | ecosystem: Environmental > Aquatic > Freshwater > Lake > Epilimnion/Euphotic zone | place: Trout Bog...
CGAGGCTTGTTCCCAAGGAGCGGCGGCGAAGAAGATGATGTCGCCATCGGTGATGTTGAGTTGCTTTTCGAGGGCTGCTTTTTCTTCGGGAGAGAAGAATTTGGTGATGGGAGATTTCCATTCGCCGCCTTCGCATTTGATGAAGGCCAGGCCTTTGGCACCTTGGCTCTTGGCGATGGTTTCCAGGTTGGTTAATTCGCCCTGAGTTAAATCAGCGAGACCCTTGGCATTGATGGCGCGTACCACTGAGCCTGGCGTGTTGGCCGCCGTTTGGAAGACCTTGAAAGCAGAGTTCTTGAATAAAGCCGTGAAGTCTTGAATTTCGAGGCCGAAGCGGGTGTCGGGTTTATCAATACCAAAACGATCCATGGCTTCTTGATAGGCCATACGAGGGAAGGGCGTAGGCAGGTCGACGCCAAGGGTTTCTTTCCAGGTGCGCTTCAGGATGCCTTCGATTAAGGCGTACATGTCCTCGCGATCGATGAAGGACATCTCGATATCCACTTGCGTGAACTCAGGCTGACGGTCGGCACGTAAATCTTCGTCGCGGTAACAACGGGCCATTTGGTAGTAGCGTTCAACCCCGGCCACCATGAGCATTTGTTTGTATTGCTGCGGGGATTGCGAGAGGGCGTAGAATTCGCCGGGATTGAGTCGGCTAGGGACGAGGAATTCACGAGCACCTTCGGGCGTGCTCTTAAAGAGGGTCGGCGTTTCTACTTCGATGAAGCCTTGTTGGTCCATCTCCGCACGGATGGCCCGAGCGGCTTGGTGGCGCAACTTGAGGAGACCGAGGTTGCGGGGGCGACGGAGGTCGAGGTAGCGGTATTCCAGACGGAGGTCTTCGTTGACCTTATCGGCCTTATCGTCGTCCATCGGGAAAGGCAGGTCTTGGCAATGGTTGTGTACGGTCAGGTGCGAGGCCACGACTTCGATGGAGCCCGTTGCGAGTTTGGGGTTCACGGTGTCGTCCGTACGCGCAGTGACGGTGCCGGTGATTTCGATGACCGATTCCGATTTGAGGCGTTGGGCGTTTTCTTGGAGCGAGCCTTGGCCAGGGCGGAAGACGACTTGCGTGATGCCTTCGCGGTCGCGGAGGTCGACGAAGGTAACCCCCCCTAAGTCGCGCTTAGTGTCGACCCATCCTACGAGGGTGACGGTTTTGCCAGCGTCGGCTGGGCGGAGGGCGTTGCAGAGGTGAGTGCGTTTCATAGTGCGGTAGGACGAGCAGAGTGAAGGGGTATGCTTAATGACTGGATAATTGGGCGGTCAAAGCCCAAATCGTTGGAAACCATCAAGAAAGGGGTTCTTCAAGGGTTTTACAAGGGGTAACGTGGGCTCGGTCACACTTGGGGAGGCGTCGGCAGGCAGGGTTCTTGGGGCTTTTGATTCGCTTGGTGTCCTGAATTATCGCCGTATCAACCTCGATGTCACCGCCTGCCGGAAAGTCCTTTGATCGCTTGGCCGAACCTTATGAAGGCCTCGAACGTGCAGCTTTCGGTGGGTTACTGGAAACGGCCCGATTTGAGTTTTTGGGCGAACTTCATGGTTGTCGTCGGGTGCTCTTATTGGGCGATGGCGATGGTCGCTTGTTGGCTCGCTTAGTCAGACTAGCCCCCCAAGCCGCAATCATTTCAGTGGATCAAAGCGCCGCAATGCTTGCCAAGGCCCAGCGGAGATTGCGACCCGAAGACCTGTCGCGGGTAAAATTTTACCACGCAGATGTTTTGGCGGCGGATTTAGGCGGGGAAAGATTCGATGCCATTGTGACCGCGTTTTTCCTCGATTGTTTTTCCCAGCCCGAGGCCGAGCAGGTGGTGCAGCAAATGGATGAGCTCATGGCTCCGTCGGCTTTTTGGTTGGAGGTTGATTTCGGTCTGCCGGCTCGAGGGTGGCGTCGCTGGTATGCACAAGGTTGGCTTAAACTGATGTACACTTTCTTTCGTTGGCGTACTGGAATCACGGCCAAGGCTTTGCCCGACTTACAAAGCACCTTTCACAACCTAGGTTGGCAACTGGTCAAGTGTCAGACTTACCGCGCAGGCTTTGTCTACAGTCGGCTTTACCAAAAGAACCGTCAGGGCTAATTCATCATCGCAAGACCGCGGAAAACGAAAACTAGACCCAACGCGATTAAGAGGTACGAAGAAACGTACGGAGCTTTCGAGGCGAGTTGGTTCATCCATCCAGAGTTTTCGGTCATCTTCTTGATGCCCCACGCGGCCAGTACCCCGACGGAAATTAAAGTCAGGGCGAGTCCTAAACTAAAGGCGGCTACGATACCAAACCCGAGGGTGAACTCCTTGAGTTGTAAGCAGACAATGAGGATTGAAACCGCGGCGGGGCACGGCATGAGACCGCCCGTGAGACCAAAGAGGACGATTTGGCCGGTGGTTACTTTGCGATTGGCAAAACGCTTTTGAATATCGGCGGCATGGGCTTGGGCGTGTGCGTCTTCGTCGAGGTCATCGTGATGGTGATGTTCGATAAAATCGACTTCGACTAAGTGTCGCCCCGAAGGACCAGCTAAACTAACTACGGCTTTAAATTCATGGGGCTCGGGAATGCTGGTATTTGACTCCCAGAAAGTGTCGCAGGTTTTAAACGTGAAAACTTGCTCGGTGCCGTCGGGTCGCACGGTTTTAACTTCGAGTGGTTGTAGGCCCTTTTGTGCGGGGAAGTTGATGCGAAATACGGGAGGCACACCCGCTTCAAAGACATCAAGCACCAAGTCGCCATCGGGCGTGGTTAGCACTTTGCTTTCGTCGTGGTGGTGATGGTGTTGAGATTGTTTGAGACGAGAAATCGTCCACACGGCCATTCCCACAACGACCAGACCGCTAATGAGCAAAAAGTACGGTTCAGTGGTTTCGACATTCCACTGGCTGCCGTATTTCAGTGCCATGGCGGCTAAGATCCAAATAATGAGCGAGTGCGAAATTGCCGCGCAGAGTCCGAGTAAGGCAGCTTGGAGAACCGTGCCACGAACGGCGATGATGAACGCCGCCATCATGGTTTTGGAGTGCCCAGGTTCGAGTCCGTGCAAGGCACCTAAAACAATGGCCACGGGAACATACAACCAAGCATGGGCCGTGCCGGCTTGGATGAGTTGGCTGAAGTCCATGATATGAAACCTATTAAACCCTGGGGCGAAGTCGATGGAGTTTATCGCCAGTGACCTGATGCTTAAACCTTTTCCCGCACCGCGGCGGCGTTCTTTTTACCGTAGGCAAAATAGATTACCAAGCCGATGACCATCCAAACGATTAAGCGAATCCAAGTATCGCTGGGCAGGCCTAGCATGAGGTAGAACGAGCAGATTGCCCCCGCGGGTGCCACGAACCAAATCCAAGGTGTGCGGAAGGGGCGGTGGAGGTCGGGATCGAGCAGGCGCAGGGCAATCACGCCCAAGCAAACCAGAGCGAAGGCAAAAAGGGTGCCGATGCTGCAGAGTTCGCCGACTAAACCAATGGGAGCGAGGGCGGCGGCGATGGAGACGACAATGCCCGTCACGATGGTGATGCGTGCGGGGGTGCGAAAACGAGGGTGAACTTTACCAAAACCTTGGGGCAAGAGACCATCATTCGACATCGAATAAAACACGCGCGTTTGTCCGAGCATCATCACCAAGACCACGGAGCTCAGTCCTAAGATGGCACCAAATTTAATGAACGGTGCTAACCACGGATGTCCCATGGCATCGATTCCTTTAGCAATCGGTTGAGCGATATTGAGTTGGTCGTATTTCACGACGCCGGTGAGTACGTAGGCCACTAAGATGTAAAGGACGGTGCAGATTGCGAGCGACCCTAGCATGCCAATCGGCATATCGCGTTGTGGGTTCTTGGCTTCTTGCGCCGCGGTGGAAACGGCATCGAAGCCGATGTAAGCAAAGAACACTACGCCAGCAGCCCGGACAATCCCGTCCCAGCCGAATTGTCCTGGTCCGGTTTGAGGTGGGATAAAGAGCCCTTGAGGATTGGCGGCGGTCATCCAGTTCGCGTGGTTAACGTGGCCGAGTCCAAGCACGATAAAGAGGATCACGATGCCTACTTTAAGGACGACGAAGGAGGCGTTCACGCGAGCCGAGGCTTCGATGCCGATGACTAGGACGACGGTGACGGCGAGGACGATGAAGAGGGCAGGTAGGTTAAGGACTGCTCCGGTGCTTACGAAGTGGCCTTCGCCCGTGGTCGTGTTGATGACCCAATCGAAGGGTGCCTCGGCGATACTGCTTGGAATGTGCAAACCAAAGCCTTCGAGAAAACCCTTGAGGTAGCCAGCCCAACCCACGGCGACGGTCACGGCTCCGACGCCATATTCTAAGACCAAGTCCCAACCGATAATCCAGGCCATCAGTTCACCTAAGGTCGCATAGGAATAAGTGTAAGCACTCCCTGCGACCGGCACCGTGGAAGCCATCTCGGCGTAGCAAAGTCCGGCGAGTCCGCAGGTAATGGCACTCAGTACAAAAGAAAGCACCACCGCTGGGCCAGCGTTTTGGGCGGCAGCGTGTCCCGTGAGCACAAAAATCCCGGCACCAATGATGGCGCCGATACCAATCATGACCAAGTTGGTGGCAGAAAGGGAACGTTTCAGAGTCGTTTCGCCGGCCGCCGCGGCTTGTTGTTGTAACTCGCTAATGCTTTTGCGCGTAAAAAGACTCATGAGGTTGGCCTTCTTTTAGTATTAAAATTAAAGACGGCAAGTGTGGAGGCGTCGCCCGCTCACGTCGCTGGTTGGGATGAAGTCGGCTAGGTTAAGTGGTGTCCGCGTGGTGACGTGTGATGATTTTTAATAATCTCGCCCTTTTTAAAAGGGCTGACCACTGTGCCTCGATGTCATTTGAATCGCTTGGCTTAGATGCCGCAGTCCTTAAAGCCGTGGCCGATCAGGGTTATACCACTCCGACGCCCATTCAGTTAGCGGCTATCCCTACCGTTTTGGAGGGCACCGATGTGATTGGGATTGCCCAAACGGGTACGGGTAAGACGGCTGCTTTTACGCTGCCTTTGATCACGAAACTTTTACGCTCGAAGTCGGGTGCTCAGCGGGGTCAGGTGCGTTGCCTAGTCTTGGCTCCTACGCGCGAGCTGGTGGTGCAAATTGCCGAAAACGTCCACGCCTACTCCCGTTACGCCGGTCTCACCGTGGCCACGTGCTTCGGTGGCGTGAGCGAGCGTCCGCAGATTGCCGCTCTTCGTTCGGGCTGCGATATTTTAGTCGCGACGCCAGGTCGCTTGCTCGACTTGGGCAGCCAAGGTCATGGTAATTTTAGTGCGTTGGAATACCTCGTGCTCGATGAGGCCGATCGGATGTTGGACATGGGTTTCTTGCCTGCGATTAATACGATTGTTCGCGCCCTGCCTAAGACTCGCCAGACGCTCTTATTCTCGGCGACTTTATCCCGCGAGATTGAGTCCTTAACGCACCAGTTCCAGCGTTCGCCGAAGACGATTGAAGTTGGACGTCGTTCGAATCCTGCGGAGACGGTGACGCAGTTCCTTTACGAATGTCCGGGCGCGTTGAAGCAAGTGATGTTGCATCATTTGCTTAAAGATGAGGCACAGGGCATGTCGATGGTGTTGGTCTTTGTACGCACCAAACATGGGGCCGATCGCGTTTGTCGTAAGTTGAGCCAAGAAGACATTCCTTGTGCGGCCATTCACGCGAATCGTTCGCAAGGGCAACGTCAGCGCGCTCTCCAAGCTTTTAAGAATGGCGAAATCAGAGTGTTAGTGGCGACGGATATTGCTTCGCGCGGTATCGATGTCGACGGCATCACCCACGTGGTGAATTTCGATTTCCCTGATCAACTCGAGGATTACGTCCACCGCATTGGTCGGACGGGTCGCGCCTTGGCGACGGGGACGGCAATCACGCTCGTGACGCGTGAAGACTTTGGCGAATTGCGCCGCTTAGAGCGGATTATTGGTAAGCACTTGCACTGCGGTAAACTCAAGGGCTTTGATTACACGCAACAAGCGCCACCCCGCGCTCCTGAAGATTTCCAGCGCCCTGAACAACGCGGCGGCCGTCCACAGCATTCCCAAGAAGGACACCAACATCCTCAAGGAGGTCGTTTTGGTGGTCAACGGGCGGCCCAAGGACAGTATCGTCCGTTTGGCCGTCCCGGCACGCGTCGTCGCGGCGGACCTCGCTAGGCCCTCCTTATCGGGTGTGGGGTACGAAGTACTCTAGATACCCGATCATCATTTCATCGTACGTCTGGTCACCCCAGCGTACGATTTTTTGTGGATCGGGGTTGGCCGGATTGTTGCTGCTGTTGTCGAACACGGCCGTGAGTTTTAATTTACTGCCTCGCGGTAAGGTGTGGGGTTCTTGGTAGTCGTAACGCAATTGCCAGTTGAAGTCGTAGTGAGGTATATCCAAGAGCGTTTCCGTTTTTCCGTCGGGAGAGATTAATTCAAATTTAAAGGCTTTGCCGCGTACATGCATGTGCGCCATCAAGGCGGTTACCGGGAGGTCGAAGGGGATTGGTCGCGTGATGGTTTCGACGTGATTAGCCTCTTGGGGTGGAATGTTGAGCGTGACCTTGGGCACGCCGATGGTGCGCATTTCGAATTTGGGCGGTTGAGGTGCAAAGAGCAGTCCCAGTTGGAGTCGCTCTTTCAGCGCGTGGCCGTTGGGTGTGTAGTGAATTTGAAAACTCAATTTAGCGCCGGCGACTAATTTGCGCGCGAAGCCTTCGGGGTAAAGGTGAGAGCTGTTGCCAGGGACGTAAGCCGCCCAATAATCTTCGGCTCCCCCCGCTTGAATTTTAGCCCCCGGAGGGTGCATGCGAACGATGACGTGGTGAACGACGTCCCGTGCCGATGGTAAGATTTCATAACCTTGCACCCAGCGGTCTTCTTTAAAAGTAGTTTCGATGACATCGGTTTGGTAGGGCATCGTTCCCGTGGCCTTGATGTCATAGGCTCGGCTGAGTGGGAAAATGGCGTCGGGTTTGCCGATGGTCCATTGGCCTTCGTAGTGGCGGGGCAAGGGGGCGTCGGCGATTTCACCTTCGGGGTGTTCGGGGGCATTGAGCCAAGTCAGTAAATCGTTTTTATCGCGCTCACCGAGCGAGCAATCATTCGCCCAAGGAGAGCGGGCGGTATGGGGGTCGCGGGCTGCGAACCAAGGGGGCATTTGCTGGTTGGTGATGACGCGCCGGAGGGCTTTGGCGCGTTCGACAACCTTTTTATAAGCGTCTAAAGGGAACGGTGCGATGCCTTCGGTGCGATGACAATCGACGCAGTGGTCTTGGAGGATTCGTGCAATGTCGCGGTGGTAGGTGAGAGCGGTTTTTTCGGTCGCCGTTTGAGGTGTGAAATCCAGTTCACAACCTACGGGATCGGTGAAACTTGGGTTTGGTTTTTGGCCTTTGAGCACGGCGTCGATGGCCGCTAGCAGGTAAGCGTGGCGAGGTTGATTGAGGCTGTAGTTTACGCCGTATTGATCGTTGAGCGCTCCGCGGTAGCGAAGGGTACGCGTGGAATCGATGAAGAAGACCTCGGTGGTGGAGCGCGGGTTTAGAATTTTCGCCGTGTGTTGATCCGCTTCGTGGATGTAAGGACTTTGACCGCCCGCTTGTTGCCACTGCTCGGCAATCTCTGTTGCCGTTTCCGAGCGCATGGGGTTTAAGAAAAATAAATCGACCCCGCGGTCCGCTAATTGACTCGCTAACGCAATGAGGCTGGGAAGTTGTTTTTTACTAATAGGACAAGTTGCACTCGTGGTCGCGAAGACGACCCCATGTCGTTGTTTGACCTCGTCGAGTTGGTGGACTTTGCCCGTGAGGTCGGTGTAAGTAAAATTGGGCAGTTGGCGCCCGAGGCTTAAATCTGCGGGGTCGATAACCGCCTGACTCTGAGCCATCGCCGCGATGCTTATCCAGAGTAAGAGGAAACGCATAAGCAGGGGTTATTTACCGTTTGTGGTGGTTTCAGGCAGGGGGTCAACTCCCGCGAGCGGGAAGTGGGCGTCGGGGACGCGCGAGGCCGCCATTTGCGCTTCCAATTGACGGACTAAAGCGGGGTTCTGCAGGGCAAGATTCGTTGTTTCGTTGGGGTCGGTATCAAGGTGGTAAAGTTCGGTCACGACTTGTCCGGTGGCTTTTAAAGTTTTGAGCATGTTGGTGCGCACGGCTTTCCATTTGCCCTGAGCATTTTCAATCCAGATGGCTTGTTGGTGTCCGTAGCCAGGGAACTCGCGGTAGAGGGGGCTTTGACGTGGGCGATCTTGTCCGTGGAAGGTGGGCACGAGGCTTTCGCCGTTGGTGGGTACGGTTAAAGGTACCCCAGCTAATTCGGCGAAAGTGACCAACCAATCTTCAAAGCCTGAAAGGTGATGAGCACGCGAGTTGGCGGGGATGGTGTCAGGCCAGCGCACCACGGTTGGTTCGCGCACACCGCCTTCATAGAGCGAGCCTTTTAATCCTTTCAAGCCACCCGATGAATTGAAGAAATTGGTTTCGACGCCTCCGACGTCATGCGTCGCGCCATTATCACCTGAAAATACGATGATCGTGTTTTGCGCCACGCCCGCTTTTTCTAAAGCCACCATCAGTCGACCCACGTCTTTATCGAGTCGGGTAATCATTGCCGCATAGGTTGCGTGCGGGGTGCGATTGGGGACATAGGACCCTTTGGCTTTGGGCGCGAAGGGTGGGTCGTTGGCAAACTTGCCTTCATAAACTTTTAAATCTTCGGGCGGGATTTGCAGGGAGACGTGGGGCAGTGGCGAAGCGAAATAAATAAAGAACGGCTCGTGCGCGTGTTGGGCGATGAAGGCTTCGGCTCCTTGAATGAAATGATCTTCGCTGAAATCTTTGCCGATGAACGCCTCATAGGCCTTGGGATCTTGCGGGTCAGCACCTGCGGGAAAGCCTGCGTGTCCGGGGACGCCTTTGGGACCGTTTTGTAGCGGGATGAATTGTTGATCATCCCAAATGGCCGGCGGGTAATGGCTGTGGGCTTGCCACTGGCTTGTTAGGCCCAGGAAACGGTCAAAGCCTTGCTTCATCGGGTTGCCCGTAGATTCGAAGCTCCCCAAGCCCCATTTGCCAAAGGCGGCAGTCTTGTAGCCCACTTGGCGGAGGATACCCGGTAGGGTCGTGATATGGGCCGGGAGAGGGACTTGTTCGCCTTCACCCACGTCATCGTTATCTCGCACCGGGGCGTGGCCAGGGTTGAGGCCCGTCATCAAGACCGCGCGCGAGGGGGCGCAGACGGCGTTGCCACAGTAGTGGTGAGTCAGTACCATGCCTTCGCGGGCTAACTGGTCGACGTAGGGGGTTAGGATCTTCTGTTGGCCGTTAAAACCAACTTCGCCGTAGCCGAGGTCATCGGCCAGGACAAAGACGATGTTGGGCTTCTGCGGGGCGGCGGAGACCGTAAAAAGGGTTCCTAGGAAGCAGAGCCAAGGCAGGATTCTCATATTATGGGCGAAAGTGCAGGGGGTAGGTCGGTCGGTAGTGCCTTATGAGTTTGTCGGGTTGACAACTGGCGAGCGGTGGGGCTTAACGAACCTTCCTTTTCTCGGGCTGTAGCGTAGTCTGGTAGCGCGCTTGCATGGGGTGCAAGAGGTCGTGAGTTCGAATCTCACCAGCCCGACCAGAGGAAAGACCCTCAAGACCCCCTGAGCCTTAGCTCAGGTTAAGCACTCCGTTGCTGTCGCCAAAGGAGGTCTTTTTGATACCAACATTTTGCAAGAGTGCCATGTGTAGGTTGCACATGGGGGTCTCGGCCGGGGAGCGTAGGCGGCGACCGGAGCGGATGGTGCCGGCACCACGTCCAGCCAAGATGAGCGGTAAGTCGGCGATGTCGTGTTTATTGCCATCGCGAATACTACAACCAAAGAGAATTTGGCTGTTGTTCAGGACGGTGCTTTCACCTTCGGAGAGACTTTCGAGTTTATTCAGCAGGTACGCAAATTGGCTCACGTTCCATTCGATGATCTTGGTGTACTGAGCCATGGTGTTTTCATCGTTCCGGTGGTGTGAAAGCCCATGCCAGTAACTTTTAACGCCATCTAAGAAGTCAAAACGGCGGCCTGATTGGGCGTCGCCAATCATGAAGGTGCTAATGCGAGTGGAGTCAGACCAGAAAGCCAAGGCGAGGATGTCGAGCATTAGTCGTACGTGCTCGCGGTGGTCAGGGGGAATGCCTGGGCCGGGGCGGGGTAAGTCGAAACGACCTGCATTGATCCAGCGTTTCTGTGGCTTGAGCGTATTTTCCAGGCGACGTTCCACGGCACGAATCGACTCCATGTACTCGTCGAGTTTCACTTTATCATTCGCACTGATCTTACCTTTTAATAACCACGCGTCTTCACTCACCATGTCCAACACGCTGATGTCATCGCGTTGCAGGGCATTCGTGACGGAGGCTTGATTAGGGTTGAAGCCAGAAACCACGGGACCAGCGGAGGCGGTGCGGAAGAGGCGATCGAAGGCTAGTTGCGGGACGATTTCTTTAGGAACGGGCGTGTGGGGGTCGCGCCAAGAAAGGTGCGATCCATAGAGCATCGCAAAACCGCCCCCGACATTGTCGACGCCAGTGCGCGTGGGTTCGAGACCGAGTTCGAAACTAGGAAGCGGCGTACGGTTGCCGATTTCATCGGCCATCACTTGGTCGACGGAGACGCCTCCGACATCAATGTCTTGCCCTGTGCTGCGACGAACGAAACCACCATGCAACCACGCGGGAACTTTGGGCCAGTGGCCGTTGCGACCGGCGGTGCGTTTATTTGTCAGATTTTCAAGGACGATGATTTGGTCCTTAACGTTTTTCAGCGACTGCAGGGAAGGCGAGAGCTCAAATTTTTCACCCGTACCAGCGGGACGCCAGCGCGATTCATTGACCCCGTTGGGCATGAAGAAGAAGGCGGAGCGCAGGGGAGGTTTCACTAACCGCTCTTCGGCTTTCAACTTAGGCGTCATGGCTTCCATGAGCGGAAGCGCCAAAGCGGCGCCACAACCGCGGAGCATCGTACGTCTGGAGATGGGGCGGAACATAGGGTGGGGAGGGTTAGCGCTTTTGCCGCTCTTCATCGATAGCTTTAGTCGTTCGCTTAGGCTTTTCAACCGGGGAATGGTTCTCGAGTTCGTTGCGGTTGCGGAAAGGGGCGCTGAGGATGACTTCCTGCAGCAGGACTTTAGCTTGATAGTTTTGGGCCTCCATCTTGCTCAGGAGGTCCTCAATCGTCCCATCGTCGCGATCGACTAAGCTGCGTCCTAAGGCGTAGCCCAAGACCTTGCTGATGATTTGCCGGCCAAATTCGCGTTTTTGGTGCACCAACTGCTGCTTGAAGTCCGCAAAACCTTTAAACGTCACGCCTGAGGCGGTTTTCCCTGAGGGGTCGATAGGCTTGCCCTTTTCATCCTTTTCACGCCAACGGCCCATCATGTCGAAGTTTTCCAAGGAGAAACCGATGGGGTCGATGACGTTGTGGCAGGCAGAGCATTCAGCATTGGCCCGGTGGACCGCCAGTTGCTCGCGCAGGCTCGCCCCTTTCTTTTTGTTGGAAGCCTGGGACAGGGGTGGGACGTTAGGTGGGGGTGGTGGCACCGGCGTGCCGAGCAGGGTGTTGAGCACCCAAGTCCCCCGGAGTACAGGGCTGGTTTGCTTGGTATGCGAGGTTAGCATGTGCACCGCGCCTAAGCCCAAGAGGCCACCGCGCCGTCCATCGGTGATGGTGACTTGGCGGAAATTTTCTCCGTGTACGCCCTCGATTTGGTAATGCTTTGCAAGACGTTCATTGATGAACGTGTAGTCGGCGTTAAGGAGTTCTAAGAGGCTACGATTATTTTTGAGAATATAATCCATCAAGAGGACCGGTTCGCGTCGTAAGTCGGCGGCGAGTTGCACGGTGAAGATGCCTTTATATTCTTCGCCGGTGAAAGATACCGTATCACCCACGGCGTTAGTTCCGAGCCATTGCTCGGTGAAGTTCTCGATAAAGGAGCCCGACTTAGGGTCCGCGAGCATGCGCTCTAGTTGTGCCTTGAGGACCTCGGGTTGATTAAGTTGTCCTGCGTCGGCTAATTGGTTGAGCGTCGCATCGGGCGTGCTGTTCCATAAGAAGTAGGAAAGACGCGTCGCGAGTTCGTGGTCCGTGATGGGACGCAGGCCTGGTTCGGTGTGGTCTTTTTCGGTGCGGTAGAGGAAGCGTGGGGAAACGAGGATGGCTTTATAGGCCAATTTCATCGAAGTCTCGAAGAGTTCACCCCGACTGGCGGAACGGTCATAAAGTTGGAGGTATTTTTCTATATCGCTGGCGCTAACGGGTTGACGAAACGCTAGGCGAGCAAAGCGACTGAGCAGTTGGCTGGCGGCGGCCCGTTTTTCGGTTGGCGACTTAGTTTGCAGGGAGGCGGAGCTGATGTCGCCAAAGAGACGGCGGTGGGCTTCTTGGCGATCGGCGGTGATGGCTTTGGGTTTATCTTTTAAAACTAAATCGTGCAGGTTGATTTCAGCCTTTTCCACGACGAGGGTAATACGATGCCAGCCACGAAATAACTCCACTTGAAGTTCGACCGGTTTAGCGTCTTGATTTTTGAGCGTAAAACTTTGGGCCGCGATTCCATCGAGCTTGAGCACTAAGTTGGCTTGAGGGGCATTGATGGCTTCGGCGTGTAGGGTGAGGACATGCGGAGCTTTCATCGTGACGGGGAAGAAGATAGAGGCTTCTTCCTGCGCGTGTAAGTGTCCCGTGCGGTCGCCAGTGGCGGGTTTTTCAAAGTCCGCTGGTGCGAAAGTGCGGGTTTGCTCGGGGATAATCACCGCTTCGTCGGTGATGGCTTCCGCGGCGTCTAAGTAACGCTCCATCAGGATAACCGGCAAGAAAAGGGTTTCACCGTTGTTATTAAAACCTTCACCCCCGCCTCCATCCGAGGGGAACGTCTCGGAGAATTTCATTTTAAGACCCAAGAGGTCCCGGATGGTGTTGTCGTATTCGAGGCGATTCAGACGACGAGCCGTCACGGCTCCCGCATAGGGGCCCATTTCTTTGGCTGATTCGCGTAAAACTTTTTCTAACCAGTCAGAGACCAGGATACGATCAGCTTCGTCGGGTTGTTCCTCCTGGGCGGGAGGCATGGTGCGATTGCGGAGTTGGGAAATGGCGCTGCGCAATGCCCCGCGGTGGGCATTGATTTGGTTTAAGTCGCGCATGGCTAAGAAACCTACTTGTTTTCCTTCCTTGTGACATTCGATGCAGAAGGTCGTGAGGACTGGTCGGATTTCTTTTTTATAATAGGCGGCCTCTTCGGGGCTGACGGCCTGAGTCCAGCAGAAGCTCGAGCAGAGGAGGACGAAAAGACTTAGGGGGCGAAAAGTCATACAAGGGTCCGGATTAAGACAGACCCAGATTTAGGTCAGCCGATGCGCCGGAATGTTCCCCGAGGAGAAGGATTCCGTGGGGAATGTGCAATTTTATATTAACCTTATGGATTAAGGTTGGGACTCAATCCAAGGGACGAGTTTGGCGGCCCAAGCTTGGGCATGAGCCCGGAGGCCTTCGCCGCTTAAATGGACGCCTTGGCCATGATTGTCGCGCAGTGGGCCCCGGAGAGCATCGCTGTCCGGACCTTGCAAGGCAATGCCGTCGTGCCACAGGGCGGCTTGTCCCTCCCGGATGTCTTCCGAGCCCGTGTCATCGGGGGAGTGATAACTCACTTGGGCCACCATCCAAGGGATTTCCCAGCCAGCGTCGTGTCGGCTTTGTCCAATGATGATGCCAAGGTAGTCGCGGTAGCTGGCGCCTGAGAGGGTACAACGTGGATTTTTTTGATTAGCATCGCTCTCGCCTTGATGCCAAAGCACCGCCCGGAGGCCGTGCTTGCCCATGGATTGTAAGCGGTGCACGAGGGTTTGGTAAGCTTGCCCATCGCTTTCCCATTTACCGTCGGTCATTTCGTGAACGCGGTGCACGAGGGTCGGAGGATGCGGGAAACTTCTGCCCGTGGGTAGCCATTCGCGCACGCTCGTGGAGCCAATCCCGCAGGCCAAAAAACCAATTGGGACGTGTAGTTGGCTTTGCAGGGCATCACCCAGCGAGGGCATGAAACTGCCGCCATTGCCAGATGCTCCGGGTTGCGGGTCTTTGCAGGCTTGCCAGTCTTGTCCGTTGAACGTGCGGACTAAGTCGGATTGGGCGGAGGTTTTCTCGGCACCGTAATTGGCGGAGTTCGATTGCCCCGCGACTAGGAAAACTTCGCCGATGCCGATGTGGACCGGCGTAAACTCCGTTACCACGCGTTGATCGCGGCATAGAGTTACTTCGACGCGATGCCAACCGCCCGTTTTAACCACGAGGTCGAGTTTGAAAATCGCCCGTAGCGACTTCTCTTGGAAATCTTTAATGGTGGGTTCGATGCTGCCTGTTGCCGTGGCGAGCGTTTGACCTTGGGAGTTTACAATCCGCACGCGATATTCATCCACGTTTTCTTTCACCCCCACATTAGCCTCGAGGTGGACCGTGCCTTGATCCTTGGAGCTCCGTTGGAAGATTTGATAATCTAACGGACTCAGTAAGCGTGGCATGCCGTGGGGTTCTAAGTTTTCTGCCTGCAGGGTAAAACTGAGGAGGCCCATTAAGGCGGTTAAGAAGTAACAGTGCATGGAAAGAAGATTAATTTTTAATCCACGCGATTTGGTGGAAGGTGGGAAGCGGACCTTGCCAAGTTAAGCCACTTGGGGTGACTTTGCTTTCAGGGTTTTGAGCGCAAATACCAAGAACATCGACTTGTTGCCACGAAGCGGGTGTTTGGCCTTGGCTGTCTTGAAAGTCGCTGAGTTTAAGGATGAGTTTTTGTGGCGCATTTTGTCCCGGAATCGCACGCGTGCAGGTGTACGTTTTTTTAGGGCCGCGATAGGAGCGCCATTCATTTTCGGTGAGGACCACCGTGAAATGATTTTCGGCCGCCATGGTCAGAGTGATTTGTAGGTCCGCACCCTGAGGGCCACGGAATAAGGGGTCGGTCACCTTACGCGTCCAGTGTTGCCACAGCGTGTGATGTTCGCCGTTGAGGGTGAACCAATCCTGCCAAGCTTCCGGAAAGTTCGCGATGACCATCTGCGGGCTAGGAGTGGGGGTGGCGACGGGGAGTTGGCTGGAGGGGATTTTTTGTAAGATGCCGCTTAGGCAAATTTCTTGAATCGTTTTGGGATAGCCAGGCATGGGTTGCAGGTTGGCTACGGTGGGAAGTTTATAATAGAAATTGGCGAAGGCGTAGACGGGGCGCCCAGGTAGGAGGTTGAGGAGGGGAGCACGGTATTTGCCTTCTACGGCTTCGACGGTGGCATGACGCCAGAAGCGGGCGCGCGGGTCGGGGTCGATGCTGTAAAGGATTTCACAACGCGTTATGGGTAAGTCCTGCGAGGGTTTAGCTTCGAAGTAGACAGCCTGATCTGCTTGAATCACGAAATGACTTTCGGGCGTCGCGGGTAGGGCGGGGCTATCTTTGAGGAAGTGGTCGAACCAAAGGAGCATCGTCACCGAGGTTTCGGGCGAATTCCGGTGGTTGAGATGTGGGGTGAAACTGTAGCGTGTTTCTGCGGGAATTAATTGATTAGTCCGATAAACATCGTCCATCCGTCCGTGAAAATCATTCGTTCCGCTACGATGTAAAATGGGGCAGTGAATGTGGGGTGCGTAACTTTCGAAACTGAGGGTGTTTTTAAAAGTTTCTAAATCGCCGGCGATTTGCTCTTGGGCGGCGCTACCTTCGATGAAGGGTTGCTTTTCCCAGCGCCAACCCGAGCCGCCGACGCCAGGAACAGCGGCTTTAACACGGTTATCGGTGCCCGCTACATACATCGTTAAATTACCGCCCATCGACCAGCCATGCACTCCGAGTAAGTTGGAGTCTACTTCGGGTTGTTGTTCCAAGAACGTCAGTCCCCGTCGGCATCCCAAGGTGAGTAAGTACCAATTATTATTTTTAGGACTCGGGTGGTCGGTGTAGAATTGTTTTGGGCCAGGCAGCGTCGAGTTGTAGCCTGCGACATTTTTCTGGGTCGGGTCGACGATGCCCCAATCGGTGTTCAAAGATTCCGGGGGCGCGTTTTCCATTTCGCGACCACCCCAGTTCACCGATAAGCCCGCATAGCCATGGGCTGCGAGCATGCGCACTTCATCCAAACTCGCCCGCTGACCACCGCCGTGGATATGCATCACGCCTGGAAGGCGATGCTCGTGGTGCGTGGGAAAAGCGTAGAACGCTGCGAGTCGAGCCGGGTGCTCGCGGAACGTTCCGACGAGGAAGCGAACGGAGCGCAAAGTAAGGTCGCCTTCTTGCCACTCTTTAATGATTTCCGTTTGGAGGGGGTCGCGACGGGGATCAAAGTCCGACCAGAGTTCCGTGAAAGTCGATTGAGCCGTGGCACTGATGGCCCAACTCAAGAGCAAGCAGGCGAGCTTTCTCATTTCCCCGTAGGCTTTAAGTAGGCTTTGATGAAATCAATGACGGCGGGGTGCTTGACGTCGGGAGCACCGGGATAAATTAATTCGCACGGGGCTTTAATTTCATCGCAATGCTCTTTGAGTTTAGCGCCAAAGTTAGCTGTGTGGGTGGGGTCTTTCTCTTCCTTGCCCAAGGCGGGAGGGGTGGGGAAGTAAAGTCCGACTGGTGGGGCGTCGCGGGTGACTAATTCATAAGGAGAATATTCCTTAATCCAGGGCAGGATCTTTTCGCGGGCTTTGACGAAGTCATCGAAGTTGCCCTTCACGGCAAAAGCATGAGCTCCGTAACGGCTGTTGGGTGTCCAGGCTCGCATTTGCTCCGGGTCGAGCGAGGTTTGGGGGACGTTGACCGCAGCACAGGTTAAGCGGGTCGACTCCCGGGCAATAGGGTCGGCACTTTTGGGGTCGGCGAGGTCTTGGTGAAAAGCTAACCATAGGCTCGTGCAAGCCCCGGCTGACCCGCCGCTGGCGGCGACGCGGGTTTTATCGAGATTCCATTCTTGAGCTTTGCTCCGAACAAACTGGAGGGCACGGGCGCAATCAAGCATGGGGCCTTTGACAGGTGGGACTACACCGTCAGCGGTGGCTTCGGCAATAAAGCGGTATTCAACGGAGACAACGGAGATGCCCGCTTCGAGGCAGGGTTTGATTAAACCATTCACGCTGGTGCGATCGCCGTTCACCCAACCTCCGCCGTGGATATAAAAAAGCACGGGTGTGGGTTGGTCGCTCTTGGCCTGCCAAAAGTGGAGCACTTGCTTGGGGTGAGGGCCATAGGCAACATCCGCGAATGTGGGACGCACGGCCAAGACGGTAGGTTTCTTGGCAGGAGCTTTGGGTGCGGGGGTCGCGGGTGCCGGTGTGGGCGCTGGATCGGCGGCCCAGAGGGCGATGCATAGTGGAAGCAGTGCGAGGGAGCGGAGGGTGCGGGACATGGGATTTGGTATTAAAATTAATTTTTGGCGGCAGCTTCAATGGTTTCGAGGAGGTACTTGCCGTGGATAAAGTTTCCTAAGTAGAGCGGGTGCTTCACCACGGTGCTGGTGACTTCCGTCGCCACTTTTTCGTCATGGTTTTCGCGTTCAAAGCACATGCCGACAATCAAGGGGTGGCCTTGCGGATCTTCCAGAACACCTGGGCCTCCGCTGTCTCCAGCCGTGGCAGGAAAGTCCGCATAAAAAGTTGGGTAAACGTCCGAGGAAAGTAAGGGTGGGGCAGCGAACGAAACGTGGCGGGCAACGGGAAAACCGGCACGAACGGATTCAACCGAGTGAGGAAAGGTAAAAAGTAAAAAAGAAGTCCCAATGGCAGGCTTGGCGGCGCGAAGGCGCTCGTCATTGGCAATCGCAGTAGTGGGGAGTGCTTTGTAGGTGCCCGTGATGTGGTCGATTTTTAAAACGGCTAAATCGAATTTAGGATGTCGCACCCAAGCTGGCTGATCGTTTTTGCGAATGGTTAATTTGAAGTCGTGGCGCTGGTAAGAGCCGTCGGGCTGGGGTTCACGCAGGACGAGTAAACTTGTATCGCCCTTGGCACCGTTCATTTGGTGTTGGGTGGTGACGAGGTAAATCGCCGTGTCGGGAGCGGGCCGTTGGTACAGGCTACACGTGCCACTATTGGCCACGTTGTAGAGTTTGAAGGTCGCGTCGTAAGCTTCTTCGGCGTAATTGGCGTGGAGTTGGGTCGCGCTTAAGGCGAGCAGGGTGAGCCAGAGTTTAGACATGTCAGGGTTGTTTTAGTTGGTTTCTTCAAGTGGGACTTCGCAGAACGTAAAGGCTGCTAAGCCATTAGTGCCACGCAGGAGCGTTTTTTGACTCCAAGACTTGCTGTCGAGGTAGGTAATGAGATGTCGGGAACGGGGTAAAGGTTTCCTCTCAAGAGAATTTTTAAGTTTTAAAACCAGCGTCGGCCCTTGGGCGGCACCTTCCGTAATCAGATTTGCTTGGTTATCGCAGTAGAACTGCGTGGCTAACTCAGGGCTCCACGCCACGGGTTGGTCGAAGGTGAGCGTGATTTCGTTCTGATTTTTATTAAGAACTGCGCGGCGAAGGTTGGGCGGAGTGACGGGTTGTGACGGAGTAGCCCCATAAAAGTCGCGTTCAACAATTGGGAAGAGCAGCCGGGCGAATTCTGTGTAGCCTGCGGGCGGGAAGTGACAACCTCCCGGAGGTTCGATGCCAAGGGTCGACATCATGCTCAGGTGCGAAAAGGCCGTGGGCAGGTTGCGTTGGACTTCGCGCAATCGGTTGTCAGATCCATTGATACCCATCGCACATGATTTCGGCCAGATTTGGAAAATCATGTAACGTTGCACGTTGGGGTAGTCGGTTTTCCAATCGCTCGCTAATTGCAGAAAAAGTTCGCGATAATGTTCATAACCATAGCCGCCTGTTGGACCATCGGCCCCTTGATCGTTTTCGCCTTGGTGCCAGAAGATGCCGCGGATGCCGTGCGTTAAGCGAGCGTCCTGCACGCGTTGCAGTAAGTGGCCGTAGAGGGTGGTGTTGTCGGTTGGGTTTTGGGGATTGCGTTGGTGTTGGTCGATACGCGTGCCACCGACTGCTCCGTTGATGATGCAGATGGGGATGTGGTGTTGGGTCACGAGTCGGCGTGCTAATTCCATGCCCCAGTAGCCGATTTGTAATTTACCGGCGTCGCGCGTGCGGTAGACGGCGGGTCCCCACAAGTGGGGGCTTTGGGGCTGATTGCCCATCGCTCCAAAGGTGCGAATCCATTCGCTGGTGAAAGCAGGGGGTTCCTCTTTGCCCCAGTCCGTTGAAACGGCATTAGATTGACCCATTAAGATGTAGGCATCGCCACAGACGAGGTCGTGGGCTTCGTGTAACTTTTGTGACTGGCCGTTTTGCGTGGCGATGAGCTCGGTGCGATAATGCGTGAGTCCGGGTTGGAGTTTAACTTGGAAGAGGTAGTGACCTTGGGCGTCGGGCTTTTGGGTTACTTGCGCAAAGGTTTGGTCCTCGGACCACACCGTGAGCACTAGTTTTTCAGCCGGCTGCGTTAGGTGCCCTTGATAATAGAGAACTCCGGTATGTTGGTCATCACAGGCAAAGAATTGATGGTCTTCAGGTTTTTCATCGGCTTCCGGTGGACGCGTTATCCAAGGGTCCTGGTCGGGCTCTTGAACTTGCAGGGTAGTTGAGGCTTGAATCACGCTGCCGCCATTGTCGACGAGGGCGGTGATGGTCAGCGAACCACTGTTTTGGGCTCGTAAGAGTTCGAGTTGGTTACCCTTGCCGTTTTTGGTGACGGCGAAGGGTTCTACTTTCCAATGAATATTTAGGTCTGCACCGTGTTTCGCTTTTAATTCCGCTTCATTTAAAATCTCTGCTGTGAGGGTGATGTGGTCACGTCCATTCCAGGTCTCGGGTGCTTTTAATTTCACTGCGGGGTCGGGAATCGTTTTGGAAATTTTAAGCGGAAGGGTGAAAATCTGTGAACTCCGGGCACTGAGAAGTTCTACACTTAATTGGAGGATTTTAGACTGGGTGACTCGTCCGGCGGAGAATTGATAATGGAGGACATTGGTGGCGATGAGCGTCTTAGTCGCTTCACCGTCTTCGCGGAGGTACCATTTAATTTCTTCGGCATTACCCGGTTCCACGGTGAAAAGTTGCGAGGTACCCTCTGCCATTTCGGCTTGTCGCGGTGACACGTTCGCAGGGTGTGCCGTTTGCATGATTAAGCCATGGACGCTTTGGAGGGGGTTTTGATTCTCATAGCAAAGTTTCACCCACGCTGCGGATCGTGCTTCATTGGAAACGCGAACTTCGTCGATATCGCCCGTAAAATCATATTGATTATACCAACCCCCGATGGCGAGTCGAAGGGGGCTTTGCAGGTTGAGCGGGGAGCTGCGCCCAACATTTTTGGCGGCGAGTTCACCGTTGATATAAAGGCAAGCCTGACCCTTTTGATAGGTGTGGACTACGTGGATCCATGTTCCTGCGGGGAAAGATGGACTCTCCACATTACCGTCGGAGAAATAGCAATCGGTCCGAATGTGAGAGGGGCTGGCGTATTGCATCACCATCTTGCCTTGAGGTTTTTCGTTCCCCCAAGCGACCAGTCGGCTGTTTGATTTTTCGGGTCGGAACCACAGTTCGGTGGAGTGAGGGCTGGAACCAGTGGGGTAGCTGGTAATTTTATCCCCACCGGAGATACCTACTTTTCCTGTAAAGTGTCGGGCGATACCAATGATTCCAGGCGTAGGTTGCGTGCCGGTGTCTTGGCTTTTAAGTAACCCGGTTTCATCTTTCACTTCGGTGCCTAAGTGCCAGACGCTGAGAAAGTGATTTTGTGGATTGAACACGGCCGTTCCATCGGAGGCAGCAGGGGCTTGGGGATTGCCCCAGTGAAGTTGTAAGTATTGGCGCGAAAAACCTTTGATGACGGGAATGCGCACCCAAATCGCCGCTTCGCCGTGGACGGGATCCCATTGTTCGATCTGATAAGCGAGTAGCTCATTGGCCTCGTTGGTAAAGCGGAGGTCTTCACCGTGAGCTTGGGCTTCGTTGAAATTAAACCAATCTCGGTGGAGTCGTACTAAGAGTGGGAAGTTTTCGACCTGCGCTTGGGGAGGGAATTCGGCCCACTGAGGATTGGTTGCCACCACCATTTTCCCTTGGTGGCTCCAGTTTGACCAATTAATCGTCGGTGAATCGCTGGCAAGACAAGGCAGGGCTAGAAGCCACCATAAGAGATGTTTCATAAATTAATGTTCTTTTAACCAAGCGAGGAAAGATTCGGGTTCCACGATGAGAATGCTGAGTAGGTCGCTCTGATCGTCGGTCCACAGTTTTAAGCCGGGCTTATTTTTAAAGACTGGGTAGGGGCGTGGTTTGCAGGCGACATCGTGAATGAGCGGTTGCTTGAGCAAGGAGTCGTTGCGGGAGAGTAGCACCCAGTCCGAGGCGTAGACGCCAGGGTTGTTATTGCTGTCTTCGAGCGAGTCAGGTTCTTCGTCGCGAACGATGGCATAGTTTAATTGATAATGGGCCGCCAGCATCAGCACTACGGGCTCAAGGTTGAGCGAGCGGTTAGAAATATGTACCGCCAAGGTGCCATTGGGTTGGAGGTGACGTTGGTAGGTGGCGAGTGCTTCTTGGGTAAGCAAGTGAACCGGGATGGCATCGCTACTAAAAGCATCCAAGACGATGAGGTCGTATTTCTGGTCAGCCTCGCGTTCGAGGGTTAAGCGGGCATCGCCCATTTTAATCTCTACCTTCGCAGCACTGTCTTGGAGGAAGGTGAAGGTGCCGCGGGCTAATTTTACGATATCATCGTTGATTTCGTAGAAGCAAAACGTGTCTCCCTTTTGGCCCCAAGCGGAGAGGCTACCCGTGCCGAGTCCTACGACGGCAATACGACGCCCGCCTTCGGGGCGATCGGTGCGCAAAATACGTCCGACGCCACTGGAAGGTGTGTAATAAGTCGCTGCGAGGTGACGGCGCTCGGGGGCGAGGAATTGCAAGCCGTGCGTGGTGCCGCCGTGTTGTAAGACTAATTGATGATTAATCGAATCTTGAGGGTAATGCTCCGTGACTTTGAGCGAACCGTAGAAGTTGCGAGAGAGTTTTAACGAGTTCCGTACCGTTTCATGGATATCAAACACCAGGGCGACGATGAAAACGGGCAGGATGAGGCCGAG
>Ga0214172_1000340_pt1 | contig 22055 bp, 25 predicted proteins | sample TroBogEpilimnion_29_FD_153010 | JGI IMG/M metagenome (GOLD analysis project Ga0214172, IMG submission 153010) | Freshwater microbial communities from Trout Bog Lake, WI - 12JUL2007 epilimnion | ecosystem: Environmental > Aquatic > Freshwater > Lake > Epilimnion/Euphotic zone | place: Trout Bog...
ATAAGATCCAGCCCATGACAATGTGTTTGTTGACCAACTTGCATTAGAAGGAGCAACATTGTGATAATCCCAAGTACCTGTTGATGTTGCATTTGATAAGAGTACGACATCAATAAAAGAACCAGACTGTAAGGTGGCTATGGTAGTACCAGAGTTATTCTGTACAGTAATTGTACCACTAGATTGATTGTTGTTAAACGTGAATATGTTTCCATTAGGTAATGTAGTTGCATCAGGTAGTTTAATTACTTGCCCACCAGAACCTGTAATAACTATATCAGGACTAGATGAAGCCGTTAAAGTGATGGTTGTTCCACTAGCTGCTTGATTAAGAAAGTTCTTAAAAAAATTATTAGCAAATACATTACTATTACTATCACGAAGTACTACGCTATTAGCACCAGATGATGTTGTCACACCTGTACCGCCATTTGCTACAGGAAGTGTTCCAGTAACTTGCGAAGTTAAGTTCACATTAGATAAAGTACCGCCTAATGTTAAACTACCAGATGAAGTTACAGTACCAGAAAGTGTAATACCGTTTACTGATCCTGTACCACTAACAGATGTTACTGTACCACCTGTGCCTGTAGCACTAATTTGTACTGAACCAGTAGATGCATTAAGTGTAACACCTGTACCTGCGGTTAAATTAACAACACCTGCATTGCTTAATGTTGTGCTACCGCCAAGTGCTACAGTTCCACCGCCAGACAATCCTGTTCCTGCCGTTACAGTAATTGAATTGTTTGCTAACGCAGTATTAGGAATGTTGGCTAATGAAATTGAAATATTAGGAGTTGTGGTTGGATTGCTTACGCTAGTAATTACCCCAGCACCATTGTTTGTGCTAATTGATGTTACAGTACCACCAGAATTTGTAGCACTAATTTGAACGCTACCCGTAGAAGCGTTAACGGTAACATTACTACCAGCTACAATATTGGTTACACCAGTATTTGTAATAGTTTGATTAGGAAATGAGCCACTTACGGATATACCAGCACCAGCTACTGTAGCTGGAGTTGTTGTACCTGTACCGCCATTGGCTATTGAAAGTATTCCTGTAACCCCAGAACTTAGGGGTAATCTAGTTGCGTTAGTCAAGTCAGCGTATACGGGTTGTCCTAAGTTAGGGGTTACAAGAATAGGTGAATTGGATAATACCACAGATCCTGTTCCAGTGCTAGTAGTAACTCCAGTACCGCCAGATGCTGCGTTTAATGTTCCAGTTACTTGTGTAGCTAAGTTAATTGGCGATAATGAACCACCAAGTGTCAATGAACCGCTTGATGTTACTGATCCACTTAAAGTAATGCCCTGTACTGTACCAGTGCCAGATACGCTAGTTACAGTTCCTGCGTTTAATGTAGGAAGATTAGTTAATGAATAATAGTTACCAGTAGTAGCAACTGTGGCTAATCCTGTAATAGAACTTGCTGGAATAGTGCCAGAAAGAGCAGATGTTGGAATGGTTGATGAAGCAGTAATACCATTAGCACCATTGCCAGAAAGGTAACCATTTAATACAGTTGTAAATGTTAATGTACCAGCACCAGTTACTGGAGATCCACTAACTGTAAATCCAGATGGAGCAGATAAACCTACGCTAGTTACTGAACCACTACCAGCAGTAGATGAAAGAGTACCACCACTAAATGATAATCCACTACCTACTGTTACTGGACTAAAACCACCCAATCCGTTACCATATAAGATAGATGTTCCAGATGTAGCAGGAGCATAGTCAGTACCACTTACTGCCGTAGCTAAAGTATTAGCAGCAGTACGTTTCACAATACCTGTAGAACTTAAGCCTGTAATTTGATCTTGTGTTACTGCACTACCTAAAGCCGTGTTATTTGAAGCTATGACAATCGTGCTATTGGCTAATTGTGCATTTGTAACAGTACCAGATAAAGCAGTAGTTGGAATTGTTGTAGATGCAGTTACATTGCTTGCACCATTACCATATAAGTAACCAGTAAGTGCGGTAGTTTTTAAGCTGCTAAATGCACCTGCGTTTGGTGTAGTTTGACCAATAGATCCATTGAAAACTGAAGTATCACTTAATGGAGTAATATTGCCTAAAGAAATTGTTATATTTGGAGTAGTTGTAGCATTACTTACAGATGTAATAACTCCAGATTGATTATTTGTAGATACAGATGTTACTGTACCACCAGCAGTAGTTGAAGAAATCGTAACCGTACCACCTAATGCAACTGTACCACCACCGCTTAATCCAGAACCAGCAGTAATTGTTATAGAATTGTTAGTAAGTTGGCTATTGCTAATACCTGATAAAGTACCACCTAATGTAAGATTACCTGAAGTTGTTACATTGCCTGTCAATGTAATACCATTAACTGTGCCCGTGCCTGCAACACTAGTAACTGTACCAGCGTTAAGTGTTGGTCTATTGGTAAGGTCGTAATAGTTGCCAGTAGTTGCTACAGTTGCTAAACCAGTAATAGTTGATGCAGGCTGAGTACCTGTTTGATTTGCACGTTGAATGGCATAAGCCTGAGCAGCAGCAGCAGCTCCTGCACCATCATAAGCATTAGTAGATGTAAATGCTGCACTACCTAAATTACCAGTAAGACTGATATTAAGAACCGGAGTAGTTGTTGGATTAATTACTGATGCAACTACACCGTTGTTTGTAGTAACACTAAATGATGTTACTGTACCACCTGTACCTGTAGCAGTTAAAGTACCACCTAAAAAAGTTAAACCTGTACCAATTATAACGCTATTAAATCCACCGCCATTATTACCTGAAAGAATAGCATTACCTGTTGTTGCAGGTGCGGCATTAGTAATACCATAACCTTGTAAAGTTGTTGGAGTATTAGTAACTTGGCTCCAAGATACATTGCCGGTTAAATTAGTTGCTTGAATTATACCTGTACCTGTAGGTGTAATAGATACACCAGTAGGTACTACTATGCTTCCATTTGTTAAAGCATTGGTGCCCTGTTGCTTTTGAACGCTAACTTGAGCGGATAGCGCAAGGGGCAATAATAAAAGAGTTATTAATGTACTAAATTTCATGGAATTAAGATAGAGTTCCAGCAGCAGGTATAATTGTGTCAAGGACTTGATAATTGCTACCATTCCAGACTAAATGTAATTCGCCAGCAGGAGTATATTGATCGCTAGTAAATGTACAAAGAATTGGATTTGTTATAGTAGTATCGTAAACATTAATTGTGATACCATATGCTAATCCTGTACTAAATCTTAGGTACACATGGGCACCTGCATATAATCCAAATTCACTTACCACACAACTTCTATTGCCACCAGAACCGCCTAATGTAATCCATTCAGTATGTAATTGGCTAGCTGGATTTACAGTTATTGTAGTGGATGTAGATGTTGTTTGAGCGTTATAAGATACGTAGAAACCACTAGGAGCAGGTACATTATAACCAGGATTGTAAAAAGTAACATAACCAGCCCCATAGGTAATCATATTACCAGAAACGGTTAAGCCCTGTATGCTCATCCAATACTGAGCAGAGTTTTCACCGTATAGGCTAATATCCGTCTGAGCTTGGTTAAGATCAAATACTGCCTGATATTGATTGCCTGCTATCCATTCTTGATAACTAATGCTAGAAGTAATTGCTGAAGCATTAACTGTAGATGTAATTATTGGTGTTAAAGAACTTGGACTAGATGAAACTACTAATTGTAAATATTGAAGATTAGAAAGATCTACAGAAGCATTATATTGATTAAATACGGCAATCTGTACGGCTGCTGAACGACGTACCCAAATCTGTGGAGGAAGACCTGTCTGTATATCAACAGGAGTTACAGGAGGGTTAGATACCAGCGTAAGCTGGACTTGAATTGGTAATTGCTCGTATGACATAATATTATCTTCCGAAAATTAATACTGATATACAGCTAGAGTTTTCTAATAAACCTGATCCAGAACCACCATTAGGTTCCCAACAGAAAATTTCTAATTGTGATGTTGTACGTAAACCAGTTTTTCCAGTAGTACCGCCAGTAATAACATTATTATCACCACCTACGCTATAATTTCCATTTTGTGTACCTGCACTACCAGAAAAGGCATAATTACCTTGTGTAAATGTGCCTGCATTAAAATTAATGATATAATTACCTTGGCCTACATATTGTACACCAGTTGATGAATTAATGGAGCTAGAACAATTTAAGATATTGCAATAACCACCAATATTGGTTGTTCCATCAAAAGTTACCCATGCTTTACAAACATTGTCGCCTTGTATTGATGTGCCTAAAGGCAACCAAGCAGATGGATTAGTAAGTAAACCAGTATTGTTTGAAGATGTACCAGCTTGGCTGACGTATATACCTAATGGACCATTTGCAATGTTACTATTATTAACAATAGCATTGTATCCATAATATGTATTACCAGATGAATCCCATTCTGGAATACCACGTTGTGATAAATAAGTTAAGAAGTAAGAAAAAAGATAGAACAATGAGTTCATATCTTCTAATGCAGGTTGATTACTTCCAATTACGGCAGATGCCCAACCACCAGCATAAGCACTACCTTGTATTGTTGTAGGATTAGTGGTATAAGCAGGAGTTGTTGTAGCTGATCCAAATTGACCTATAGCTGTTTGTCCTGATACGCCATAATAGTTACCTGCAAATAATTGAGGTATCGCAGGGGTTGTGAAAGGTAGTTGTGGTTGAGACATAAAATTATTTAACTACTTCGAGTGAAAAGCCACCAGACCCATTAAATAAACTAATAGATGAACCAGTGTCTTGTATTAAAGTTACATAAAACCAAGTTGGGTTTCCTTGTGCAGAAAGTTTAATTAAACCTGTTGTGGCACTAATATAGTTACTAGCAAAACTTGAATCGCTAGTATCGCAATTACCTGCATAATTGTTACCATTGCTATCTTTAATTTTAATCTGCCTATTACCAGATCCGCTATTAGCTAAATTAAGTGTTACGGATAAACGTATATAAGATGCTCCAGATGGAACATAAATATAAGAAGGAGTAGCTGAAGACCAAGATGTTCCATAATCATCATACACTACATTATTCCAATTAACTGGTGTTTCTGTACCACTTGGAAAACTTTGAGAAGGTGTACCTGTTACATTAACATAAGCACCACCATTTGTAGTTGATAATGTGTTAGTACCATTCCAATAAAGACCTACTAATGTTACTGGAGCTACTTTGCCAGTTGCTCCATTTACTCCTAAAATACCACCCAATGTAGATGAAAATAAACTAGGGTTGTAATATTGATTATTACCAAAATAAGTAGGACCACTAAAATTTGCTACATAGCCAGAGCTAGCATTGAATTGTGCTATTTTGTTAAAGGTAAATCCACTTGATGTTAAAGTAGATGTGTCACCAAAAGTAATAGCTGGACTTGAACCACTACCAACAAATGTAGCCAGTGGTAAATATGAAGTACCATTTAAATACGAAATACCATTAACTGTTAAATTACCACCAAACGTAGTTGGACCAGCAAATGTATTAATATCTCCTGTGCCTGCTTGTACTATACCATAAGTAGTAGTACCACCTGTTTGTGGAGCAGCATTAATATATAATTCTGTAGCATTAGCTAAACTCAAAGATCCACTTGTTGAAGTAGTTCCTAATAATAAATGAGTAAAACTTACGTTTGTATAAGCAGAATTTGAAGTAATAATACCACCACTAGCAATTCCATATAAAGCATCGTTGTTTGCTACGTTGGTTAATGTACCACTTACTCTCATTTCTTTTGCAGAACTAGATGATGCAGTAACTACTGGTGTAAAATCAATAGGTTGAGCAGAAGTAGCAGCATCGGAACCAACCTGTAACGTAGTAAATACTCCAGCACTGCCTCCACCGCCACCGCTATTGTTTGAAGTTAAAACACCACCAGATAAAGTTAATCCACTACCTAATCCTAATGTAACTAATTGGTGTGAAGAATTAACATAGGTAAGATTGTTAGTTACCGCAGGAATAGAAATAGTTCCTGTCAATACAGGATTATTAATTGGAGTTTGTTGAGCTAAAGCACACCCAAATAATAAAGGTAAAAATAATAGTTTTAAGTATTTCATATTAAGCGTATGCAGTCCAAACAAGTTTATGATTTGTAGTAGTAATAGTTGATTCGGTGACAGGAGAACTTAGTGCAACAGAGAAACCAGCAGTAGTAATAGAATCAGATACTACATTAGCAAAAATCGTAGTAAGATTAGTAGATGTACACGTTAATGTAGCACTTACAAATGAAGGAGCGGTGCTTGGATTAGGTGTATTAAAAGGTATTGCATAAACACTTGTAGATCCACTAACAAGCATACCAGTAGTTAAAGGAGTGACATTGAAATCAACAACTTGACCACCAATAGCATTTGCTAAAGCAATTTGCGCTGAACCACCAGAATTGTTATCTAGTTCAATAACATCGCCGCTTCTAGTACGAGTTAAAGGTATACCTCCATTAATTTGTATAATGCGCTGAAATGTTGTTGGTGTTGCCATATTATGATCCTACTGATGTAATTCTACCGACGTTACTATAACTTAAAATTCTACCATAAGTTGATGTACTTAAACTTCTTCCACTACCTATTTGTGTAGTAACAACATTAATGCCTACACCCATAGGAGCAGGTAAAAATCTTTCTAATAATGATAAACTTAAAAAAGTATAATTATTACTTACGTTATAAGTTAAAGTCATGTTTTGGTTGTCCGTTAATGTAACAAAGTCTGGTAACAAGTCATTGAGGTATTGTTGAATTGATGCAAGCGTGCCATCGTTTGAATTTAAAATGATCTGTAACTGTATAACTAATCTATATTGATCATCGTTTAAATTGGTGGCTGGTTGTGCTGCATCTGAGTACGTTTCCCAAACACCGCTAGTATTTGTAGTACCAGCGTAATTTCTAAAACCTATAGTGTTACCAGTATTTAAGTAATTGTTAAAACCCCAATAAGGTATTGATGAACCTACTGGATTAATGTTTCTAGGCACTCCCACATATTTACCTATAATATCTAATTGTGGGCCAACAGCAGTATCTATATTAAAAGCATTAATTAATAATGTAGTTAAGTCATCAGCTAATGCCTGTTTTACCATTAAAGCGGTTAACATCTGTGCATTAGGTTGTTCTGAATACTGAAATATTAATCTATTAACATAATAATTAACTAATGTAATTAAATTATTACTTGGTGGCGTGCCAGTAGGCGAACCAGCAGTAGGCCAAACTGGAACTACAGTAGGACTAGATGACGTAACAGGATCCCCACTAGCATAAATGGGTACTATGTTATTAGTAGATCTTGTGCCAAAGTTTGCCATTATACTGTAATATTACCAACAGGAAGTGTAAATTGATAATTGAGTCCAGATGCAGCTATGTAAGTCAATGAACCTGGAGTTGATGTTAAACTTATGTTTTCACCACTTACATAACAGTTTGGTGCAAACTTTTTAATTAATGCTACAATAGAACTAGAATCTGCTGCTTGACCAATATTGTAAGTAATAGCGTTTGCTATTAATGTGGCTAAGTTACTTGGTTTTGTACCAGTAATAGCTGTTACTGTAGCAGTAAACCATAAAGGTTGTAATATTGGAGTATCCCAATAAACGTTAAATGTTTGTGTGCTTGTTTGTTGTATAGAATAAGAATTTGTATTTGGATTAATATTAACAGTTGGTGCAGATGTGTAACCAGTACCACCAGCAATAACTGTAAATCCAGTTATTTGTCCTGTAGATGCATTAAATGCAGCAGTCGCAGTAGCACCAGAACCACCACCTCCAGTTAATGTAACATATGGAGCGTTGTAATATCCAGAACCGCCAGAGCCTAATGTAATAGATGAAACGCTTGTTCCAGTAAGATTAGCGGTACCACTTGCGCCAGTACCAGAGTTAGTTTGTCCGCAACCAGCATTACGTTTGTTGTAAATTACTTGAGCTATATTGCGAGCTAAAGTATAACCATTAGCTTGTATTGTATTTAAAGAAATAGTGGTAGCAATAATAACCCAAATGCTATGCGGAGGTATTCCACCAACTGTAGTGCTAGAAGCTACATTAGTTGTGTTTTCTTGTACTGATACATAACTAACACCATCAAGCGTTTCTAATCCACCAACTAAACCTTCTAAATAACCTTTACTAGGTAACGATACTGAAATAGCTCTACGCAATCTTAATTGTGCATCTGTTTCTTCGTTTTGACCTAATGATGTATAAGTTGATGCATTATTAACAGAAGAAACGCCATTTGTTACACTAACAACTGTAGTAATAGTACCTACTGTAGAAGAAATTGCTCCTATTAAAGAAGCTTGAAATGGTACAAGCGTATATGTGCCAGATGTAAAAGTTTGAGTCGTTAATAACTGATATTGATTACCAGAACTATCAGCTACTGTAAAAGGTGAAGTAGGTTGCTGATCAATTCCGTACAGTGTTACGTTTGACGTAATTACTAACGTCATTGGTTGCTGAGTATAAGTACCAGCTAAACGTATAACACCATTGATAGCACAACGCTGATCTAATGTAACACCTATAGCTTGATCTGGGTCAAACGATGTATATGCAGTAACAATTTGCTCTAAAACATCTAGTTTAGCTTGAGCAAATATATTGATTAAATTGGCATCAGGCGAATTAGGCTGTACGTTTGCACCTGGAAATATAGTTAAATATCCAGGAAAATCTACGGAACCATATTCTATCTCACTGATGATTTCATCAATGGTTTGGATTTTAAGACCGTTTATATCAAGTGTGTTAGGAATAGGTATTAATAGCTGGACTAGGACTTATATAGAAATCGTAGTCGCGCTTGAAACGCTGGATGAATAAATGGTGGAAATGTTATAAGTTAAGGTCAACTGTCTGGTAGTATTATTTAAATTAGCACTTACTGAATTAATACTTATAACTCCATAACAATTAGATATAATATTACGGGTTTGAGCTAATATAGCATTTTCGGTGTTTTTATTACCTAAAAGGTTAATCCAATCTATACCAAAGTTGGTATACCAGAAAGCATCGTTTAAAAAGGTGTTTAGGGCAGTTTGTATGTTTAAAGCTATGGCGTTATTGCCTGTAGCATAACTTGCCAATCCTTGCCCAAATAGCCAATCGCCAGAGCTTGATATAATGTTAACAGTAGGAACAAAAGTATAGCCAGAGCCTTTATTCGTAACAGTAATAGTACCTATTTGACCAGATATGATATTAGCTTGTGCGGTAGCATTAATACCCCCTCCTCCAGTAATAGTTATGGTAGGTGGGCTAAAATAGTTCTGACCATTGGTTAAAACATTGATTGCAGTAACATAACCACCAGATACCTTTGCTATAGCAGAAGCACCTAAACCGCCTGTTGTCAGGCTTCTAAATATCATTGAGGGTGAACTCATTTAAGAAGGGCGGTTATTGCGTTAGATGCAGTTGTGATTTGAGTTGTACAGTCAGGACCTGTTTTTGCGTTTAAGGCAGTTAAAGCAGATACTACGTCTTGAAGTGCAGTCAATAAACTCGTTGTGGCATTAGAAATGCCTATTTTAGTCGTTCCTAACGATATTAAAGGGCCAGTTGGACCAGATGACCCATAAATCTGGGTATCTGTCGTAGAATAGCTAGGAAGCGATGCTGGCTGGCTTCTAAGCCCTACTATGGCTATAGCATCAGATAGGTTATGTAATCTATTGCTATTAGGGGGTAGCCCTGTAGTGCCTGATAACCACCAAGTATCCATATTTCTATCTAAAAAGATTAAAGCACACGTATCTCCTTTATTTATAGGAAAAGTAATAGCTCCACCGCCTCCACCTAAGCATACTATTGGTACCCCTAATAGTTGAGGGTACTGGGCTACAACTGGGGTAGTAGTCGAATCAGCATTGGTTAAGTTCTGTAGAACTATACCCATATTGATGGTTATATCCGCAGTCTGGGTGGTAGGATAGAAATTAACTATAGTGCCTGCTTGGGCACAAGCTAGTGCAGCCATCCATTCCCTAGCTGATTGATTTAATACCAGCTTAAGATCTGGATAAGACCTTGGTAGACTAATTGCTAAATTTGTTTGCTCAGACATATTATTGTGGAAGTACAGTATTACCTGAGAAAGTGGTAGCTCCGTTAGGTCCTAAGTATAAGTTAACGGTTGTGGTCAGAGGACCGTTTACAGAAGGCGATATTATACCCTCGTGGGTTATTCCCTGTACTGGATATATGTTATTATAAATAGGTATATCTTCACTAATTAACTGCACTTGTTGTCCAAGGGTTAATCTAGGCTCAAATAACATCTTTACTTGGATAAAATTACCTTGGCGCATAGGTATATCCAATAATCCTGTAGCAGAACTTATAAGAAATATCTGATCGTTAACTTTAAACGAATCACTATTACTTAGTACCTTTAATTGATTATTATCAATGGTGGCGTTTACGCCAGAAGGTAATAGATTTTGTATTAAATTATAAGTAGGTCCGCAGAATACCGATGCACGTTGATTAACGAATTTAGGTACAGTTCCTATAATAGGTGTAGGAAAAGTTTTAATTAAATCACTATTAAGCCTTATAATTGTATCACTTAATGTAGATTTAGCAGGTAACGTAAAATTTGAATAGCTATTGGCTTGAGCAAAACCACCATCAAATGCTTCGATTTCTGTTACAATATTATTCCTGCCTACCCTTGTACTGTAAGCTTGGCGTACATTCCCATTAAATATTAAAGGAACAAACTGGTTTTCGTAACCAGCCCTAAATTGTATTTCTGAATAAGCAGCACCATTAAACCATTCTTTGTAAATAACATCTCTGGTTTTTTCGGCTAGATTGTATATTTTAAAATTAGCAGTTTGTGCAGTAGCTAATATCTCACGTTTAATTGAAAACTCTACAGTAAATGGAGAATTAATGGTTAAGCTATTTTGAGCATAACTTGTAAATACGCCATTAACAGGCACAGTACTGCCAGAAGTAGTTGCAGGTTTGCTGTATGGTCCTACTTGGCAATATAAGCTATATGTGCGGTTAAATTTCAATTACCTACAACAATTTGAGTTTCGATTTGTTCAACTTCAGTAGAAGTTAATAAATACAATTTAGCATATCCACTTTGGAAATCACTAGCATTTAAAGGTTCATAACCATCCGTAGTAACGCAAGCTAAACCAAATGTAAATATTGTCTCAAATTGCCTCAATATATTTGGATACGTAGTTACTCTCATTGAATTAATGGTGTATGCAGGACTTTGTCCATTCCAACTGAGATCAAAATACCAACCACTTTGATTAGGACGATAAGCTAAAGTCATGGTCGCAGTAGTACCATCAGGTATAGCTATGCTAATAATCTGACAAGGTGTATCGTTTATACCTGTTATTAATTGCATATTATATTTTGCTATCTTTTAACCAAGTTTGATAAATCTGATCGGCAGCTTGGCTAGATAATGTAACCTGTCCTATATTTCCATTTAATGCTGGATTTGATTCAAAATTTTGAAAAGTTAAACGACCAGCAGTTAAATTAGGATTAATAATAACCTGACTGGCTAATCTTATCTTTTTAAAAGTAACACTAATATCTGTAATGTTTGTAGTAGTTGCATCTTGGCTAGGTTCACAAGACTCAATAGCCATGTTGGAAAATATACCCCATGGCGTTTCTACTGTGAACAATACTCTACCAGTCCATAATTGATAAAGAAATCCAACTATGTTTTGCTGACGTAAATTAGGATCGTTTTGACTTAAATTAGATACTCCTAAATACCATTGATATAAATCAGTTGTATTTGCATTAATTGAATTTGCAGTCGTAGAAGTAGATAAAAGTTCTGCTTGTGCTGAACCAGGTGTTAATGGTGGTATTAGCGGTGTATTTAAAGGTAATGAGCTTGCTGATTGTACAGGTGCATTTTTCACCAATGGTGTTTGATATGCTATGATACCAATAGAGCCTTTTAGTGTTACCTTTTCTGGTGAAAGTGATATTTGATCATGTATAGCACTATTATTTTCTAACCAATGATCAGTAATTTCTGATTTAAATTCTAATCTTTCTTCACCACGTATATCAAAAGTTAAACCAGCTATACCATAAGGCAATGGAGATGGATAAGCATATACTGTCTGCTGAACTGGTGTAAGAGCAGAAAAGAAGCTTGATTGATCACTTGGTATAATATTTGTAGCCATATTAATAAGCAGTTGATCCTACCATTCCTAAACCAGAAGCGATTCCGTAGCTTTGCGAAAAACTTTTGTTTATTTGCTTATGCATTTCTTGTACTACTGCTTTAGGATCGCCAGCACCACTAATATGTACAGTAATATTATTGTTATTGGTATTATTAGAAGTATTTGTAGAATTGTTTGGTAAATTATTATTTAAATCTGCTCCACCGCCAATACCAAATTGATCACGTAAGAATGTGCCATTTTTTAATGATGTTACTGTATCATGGAATACTCTTAATGGATCCGTAAATTCATCTAACTTATTTGTCATATTTGAAATCCATTGACCAAATGAAGTCTTATCAAAATCATCAAATGCTTTAATTACTCTTAGACTTATATCAGCAATATCATCTAATAATTCAGCAAATCCTAGAGCAGCAGGTGCCAGCATTGTGCCTATTTTTTGAGCAACGACACCAAACTTATGCTCCATAATACCCATAGCTTGATTTACTTTATCAAACGCTTTGGTATTTTCTGAAGATATTGCCATATCTTCTTTTAATTGTAATACAGAGAGATCCGCTCTTCTTAACATTTGAAAGGTAGAATCACTTATGCCTAATTGAGCAGTTAGTTTTCTACCCATAGCTGCGGATATTTCACCACCTTCTTTTACCTTTTCATGTATCTGTGCTAATATTTCAAATGGATCTTGATTAGGATTAATACCTAATAATGCCCAAGGTGCCATATTGCCTTGGCCTAATTTTATATCAGTTTGTGCTTGTTGTATGTTAGCAATAGCACTAGCAACATCTTCACCACTAGCTCCAAATTGAGCAGCAGCAAATTGCCAATTCTGTAATGTTTTTACAGAAGCACCTGTAATTAAATTAAACTGAAATAGATTCTCTCCAGCTTTTGTGGCATATTGTGCAATCTTACCAAGACCTACTGCTACACCACCAAATATTGCAGTTGCTGCAGCAGTCTCTACTCCTACTTCACCAAATGCAGTAGCCAAATCACTTAACGAACCTTTGCCTTTAGCTAATTGATTAAATAACTTAGCTCCAGTTTTTAACTGTAACTCATCTAGCTTTTGCTTTTCTTTTTGTTGCTTATCTTTTTTTAGGTTTAAATCAAGAGTCTGTTTTTCAGCAGCTTGTCTTTTTTTGGAATCATTTAACCAACTTGTATAAGTAGGACCTGCTTTTTCATTATATTGAGTATAAGCTTGTTTAGGACCAATAGCTGATTCGTATTGATTAGTCTTTCCATCGCCTGCATTTGCTTTACCACCACCAGTTTTATTAATGATTATTGGTATGTTTAATTTAGCTAATGCAGTAGGTATCTTATTAAGATTCTTAGCTAATTCATTGGCAGCAGTCGCAGCGTTATTTAAGCGCGTAGTAAGACCATTAAGGCTTTGTTGATTATCAACTTTCAGCCCAATCTTTACAAAAAAATCACCTATACTTTGGCTCACGATTTATGGTCCTTATTTAATTCTTGTTCGGTTTCAGAAGCTTCAGCCTGACAAATATGAAAATGCCACGCATCAAGAACCAGATCGGTAGGCATATCTAATATTTCCAAAAGGCTGCCTACACCTCGCCCGTTTAACTGTAGGGCTATACGTATCTGGGGTTCTAGTTCGTCGTGGATTTTGGCTCGCTGCCACCTGTTCCCTTTAATGGGGTTGATAACAGCGATCCGAGGTTTTTGAAAAAAGGGACGAGATTCAAAGTCGCCACCTCCCAAACGACAAGCAGGAAGTCTGCACGAGCATCTTCGGATTCAAAAGTATTTCTAGTAATTTTAATTCCTACAGAATCGTTAAGACTCTGGTATGTGCATGATTCCATACACTTCCAGATAGCCTCTTGTACCTTTTCAGATGTGGCTACTTTAATTACAATATCCTTAAGTTCGCTAATATCCATTTGCAGAAAGTTAGCAAAATCTAAGGAAGATCCCTGCGACCCAAAAGGAACTCCAACGAGTTCCTTAAAAGTAGCATTGAATAAATTCATACCATCGTTGAATCTCGCTAATTGAAATCCAAGGGTGGCACCGCTTGATAGGGGAATATTTCTCATTTAAGAATTATGACTGAATTTGACGTGTACCCATTGCAAAGCGGATTTTCCACATTGTGACACCTTGATCAGTATCACCTTCCACGTTGCTCTTAACTTCTGGTACTGCCATTGGCACACCACCAGTTAATGTATAGGCATCAGTAGTAATATTACCATTGCCATCACCAATAAGTTTTACAACAGATGCTTCTAATAAATTAAAAGTCGCAGGACTATTAACAAATTGTCTATATGCAGCGTTTACATATTGGTCATTAACACTACCTCTAATTAAGCGTAGCGTTAATTCAGCAAGTTGACCCATAGCATTAAAAGCAATAATTGTGTTATTGTTTTTGCCTGGTTTCATTGTGACGAACTCGTTAGGGAACGTCAAAGAACCAACATCGCCATCTGCGAGGTCGGTCTGCAATATACCATTGATAGAAATCGTATCGTTACCGTTTAATGAAATATCCATGACTTATAAGATTAGTAGTTGATGTAAATAATTCCGTTTACGCTTTGAATTGCGCCAGCGTACTTGATTGCAATTTGAATCAATGGAGCTATGCGTTTAGCACGTAGTGATTGTAATTGTTGTGATACTGGTTGTGAGTAAACATAGTAGCCAAATTGAGCTATGTTTGTTACTAATGATGCAGGATTGCCAAATGTAGAACCTGTCCATGAACCTGGTGCTAAGAATCCATTTGCTACTGCTTGATTAAGGACTTGAGCGATTGAACTCTTAATTGTGTTCATACCAGCTTCAGTCTGTGGAATCTTAGTAGGTGTTGTACCAAGTGTGTTAAATGTAGCTACTTGTAATGAATTTAATAACCAAGTTAGGTTATATACATTATCTGAGTAACCATTACCACCAGTTGATACTACTTCTGGTAAACCTTGTACAAGAGCATAGAAATCAACACCAGTCGTTTGGCATTGTGCAGCGATTGTTTCATTGATACCTGAATCAGCAGGTACTCCAACAATCTGCTTTAAGTTCATTGTAATCGTTGTATTGGAACCATTGAAATTTGTTCCAAATAAACGTGAAGCATAACCAGCAGCAAATTGGCGTGCAGTTACTAAACCTGCTGTGTGTATTAATAAACGGCTTTGTTGCTGTGTATTATGTGAAATTACATAAGACATACCACCAGCATATATATCAGCTACATTTGCAGTAGGAACGAATAATAAAGCTTTAGTAACAAATGAATTTACTAAAGTTGATGCTGCTTCAATATCAGCAGTACTAAATGCACCAGAACTTGGTACCGATGTAGAATTTGCATTAGCATAAATATAACCACCAGTATAGATTTGGGGTTGTAGTATGCTAATAGCTTGAGTTAAAGTAATTACTGGACCAGAAGTCGATCCAGTTGGTTGCATTGGATAAATAACCAACTGACCATTACCACTTAAAATATTTGGGTTTTGGCTAAATACAGTTTGTGCAATGGAATAAGTTTCAGAACCTGTTCCATAGTCTAAACCTACTGATACTGGATCAGTATAGATACCAAAGCTATTGCTAATAATTACTGTTGGAGCAGATGTATAATTTGCACCACCACTAACTAAAGTTAGTCCAGTTACTACGCCTGCTGTTAAAGTAGCAGTAACAACTGCACCAGAACCACCACCGCCAACTAAAAATACTTGAGGAGGTGTGAAATAATTTGTACCACCTGTTACTAATGTAACAGCAGTAACTACACCACCTGCTTCTGTACAAGTTGCGGTTGCACCAGTAGCATACTGTGATGGATTACCATTAATTGGACCTTCTGCCGTGATTAATGCCAATGAATTGACATTATAAGCTGGCAATGCCAATCCTGGCTGTGCCACTGTAAAACTAACGAAGTCTGAGATACTAATTGACATAATATATATACGTTAAGGTTGAGTTATAAGTTCTGGTGAACCAGCAAAGTTGTCGTAGTAATTTACTGGAATGATTCGGCTGAAGGCCGTAAGTACGTTAAATGTGATAGCGTAACGAGTTAAACGAGATGCACCTTCGACAATAGAGGCATCGTTAAAAGTGACTGGTATATTTGCGATTTTAAATCCATATTTTTCCTGTAGTTGTTCAGCTTGCGTTGAATTTAAAGCAAATAATATTTCTTGTCTTCTTGCTCTTGCATCATTGTTTCTAGACATAATCTGTATAGAATATATCTGCTGAACATTTTGAGTCTGAACTTCGTTTAAAACAACAGTTGCAGGCTCACCCACTTCAGATGCAGGAACAAGACCTTCTTCGTAAGAAATTTTATGACCATATGGTTTATCACCAAGTAAACCTACTGCAACAAATATACTGTCGTCTGGTGGTATAGGTATACGTTGATTATAGGTAACAACATGGTTGTTATCTAATTGTAATTGCTCACGTATGAGCTTTACCAATAAGTTAATTATCTCAGGTTTCGGTTGCACTTGTATAGTCCTGAGTTAATTTGTATTTAACATATCCGAAGAGCGTCCAACTCCACTTATATGTTACACGATATGGTATGTTATCTATGATTACTTGATCATTGTTTTTTAATTCAGGATCAGTAACACAGTATAAATTATATTGTTGCCAAGAACGCTCACCTTCAAATTTGAAGTTAAGTTTTTGTCCTGCTGGTGTAAGAAAGCCTTGAGTCTTAAATTGATAAGACGTTGTTACTGCATCACCATCTTTTACAGTAACTCTATTAATTAACATCAACAAAGGTTGTGACCATCCACTAACTGTATATCTGCCTTGTGGAGATGTATTAGTTTGAAACAATGGTCGTCTTCCTGCGCCTACAATAGTACTAGGACCTGTTGGAAATGCTGGAGTTGGTCTAATCATGTGACCACCTCATAATCAAAAGATGAACGTAATTGACCGCTATCGTCTAATAATTTTCTACCCATACGTTTATGTTTACGGCGATGGGCTAATGTAATTGGACTTATGGGTTTCCATCCTACTGGATAACCTTGTTTTTGAAAATTTTTATCTACTAAAGATACGGCGGTTTCTCCTACTTCTTCCAATAAACCTTCAAGACCACCTAATACTATATCTTTTTCGTATGTAGATTTTTTAACTTTAGCTAATTCTGCACCCATAGCCATTTTCATTGGCATACGCAGTATAGATCTTTCTGGTATATCTAAAAAATGACCACAAGGACCCTTAGCTGCAGGATTACCAAATTCATGGTCAAATGCTATTTCTGTGTTGGTTTTTAACACAGTTTCGCAGTCAGGTGGATATACTCTATTACGAGAATTTAAACCTGTGGCTACCCCAACCTTAACATATGATTTAACTGAACGAGCCAAATCACGCTTTAAGTGTTCAAGTTTTTCAATATCAAATTGAACCGTAGTTTGCATGGGTTTTACTACGGCAACGTCTCTCTAAAGGCTACGAATACGTTGGCGATTAGTTGAGGACTGATTATCTGTAGATACATTGCACCGTATCTAGTTTTACTAAAATGTGAGAGCATTGGGTCCTGAGCTATCCGTTCTGGGATCTGAAATCCTTCAGTTACGGAGTCGATGCTTTTGGAGACAGTCAGCCAACTATATTGACTGCCCATGCCCTCCTGAGCAGCCAAGAGCTTTTCCACTAGCTGGTGCGCTGCTAGATATAGGAAAGCCCGACTAAAGAACTGCTGTGTCGGAAATAGAGCTTGGTTAATATTAAACTGAGCATCAAAAATTGCTCCGCTAATATCATTGTCTGTTACTTTGCTTAAATCAGATGGATCTCCAGCACCACCAGTAATAGTGATAATTGGAGGTTGTCCATAATTAGATCCACCATTTGTAACGGTAAATCCAGTTACCTGACCGCCTGCAATACTTGCAGTAGCAGTTGCGCCTGTGCCAAGATCTCCTGGAGCAGCTCCCACAATGACTGTAGGTACGGTGGCGTAACCGAACCCACCTGCTCCAAGAGAAATTGACGTTACGACTCCAGAGATGTTAATTGAAGCAATGCCAGAAGCTCCATACGCAGGAACTGCATAAGGAAAGTCGCGGGAGAATTGCGATTTAAAATCACTAACAGTTGGAATCGTGAATGGCACAATTAAGCAGCCTTATTTTTTGAAATAGCTTTCGGCATATTCTTAAGCATTGCTTCTAGGTTTTTAACTCTATCAGCAAGCTCTTGATTTTCCTTTGAAAGCTCTTCTACTTTTGCTTTTTGTTCCTCTGCCTTAGCATTATTAGCAGCAGCGTCTGAACCAACGTCTGATGCTAAAGCAATGTGTTGAGGAAACATTTTAATCCACTTGTCCGCTAACCATTTAGGGACCGACGCAAAGTCGGTGCCCTTTATGGTATATGAACCGTGGGTGTAAGAACCAAATGAAGATTTGTTCTTGTTGTAAATGCGCACGAGACCTTCGTCCGGCACGGAAGCGACGGTGGGAGTCGCATTGGCTTCAGTTATCATAGTATTGTTTGTTTAGGTTTAATCCTAGCTTCCAATTAGTATTGGAAGCGTAGAACTTCGAGGTTACGATAAACATTAGTACCTGTGTACTGACCATAACCTACGTCAGCAAACGAGAAGTTGTTCAGCGAGTTTGGTTGTGTGGTTGTATATGGTACTGGAATATCCATACGTACTGATTCTGCATCATCACGATATAGCATATAGTAGTGGAGTCCTGCTGGATTATTAGCAGCATCGCAATAAGCGAGTGGCATAATCTTGAACTCTTTTTCCATAGGAGCTACTGCACGAGTAAATGCTTCCTCTAAGTACTGGATTATTGGAACTGGATATGTACCAACTGTACCAGGAGTTAAAGCAGGAAGACCTGTCCAATCAGCATAAGGAATGACCAAACGATTTGGCATTGCTGTACTATTAGTATTAGCAAAGTAAGTTTGGATTAATGTCGTTACAAACGTCTGTAAACCAGCAGCGTTTAAGCTACTAATTGGAGCAGTAATTAAACTGGTGTTTGTATTGATGCTTGTGTTCGTGAGTAAACCAGGAATACGTGTATCTGTAGCATCACCTAAGAAAGCGATCTTTTGGATACCTAAGTCCCAGTTCTTTTTACGAGCGCGATGTTTGCGTTCAATAATATCCCAGTTGTTAGCACGTAGAGCTTGTTCAACATCGAAGATGGAATATTGGATGCCCTTAGCCCAGTTTTGGACATAAGCACTTACGCCATCAACTGCAACGTCAGCAGAAGCTAAACGAGCATCAGAAGAACCTGTACGTAAGTTACCAGATGAGAAATCATCAGCTAATTCGTATGTACGGTTTGTTAAGATGTCTGCGCTGAAAGCACCATCACCAACGACGACTGGAATATAATCAGCAGGAGCAACTGTGTAGAACTTTTGTTCTGTTAGCTGCTTTTTGATGTATGTTAAAGTGTCGATTACGATCTGGTAACCAGTTGCTGTATCAGCCGTATCACCAACTGCGTTTAGACGTGAGTCTAATGCGCCAGAATTATGATCACCATCAACAAAGATGGAAAGACCACTGGTTTTACGAGAACTGAGAAACTGTGGTTCACAGACTTCGTTGTTGCGAACGATCTCTCCAGCTTTTAGTTCTGAAGGATCCTGTAGAGTACGGCCTGTGCCGCGATAGAAAACACTGTTCATGGTAATTTTTCCTTAGTTAAGATTTAAGATTAGGGAGCGATAGTTACTAGACCAGTTGTGCTGTTAGAACCTACATCGATCTTAACTTTGATTAACTGGTTAGCACCACTTACTTGAGTAAGAGCATAACCAATCGTGTAATCACCAGCAGTTGAATCTGAAGCAACCGTAGCGTCGTTAGTTGATGTAGTTGGGTTAGTAACTGAAACACGATTACCACGATTGATCGCAGCAGAAGATTTCAGATAAATGATGTTAGAAGTTGAAGCAACTTCGACACGATCAGAAGCTTTGTATGTATTCTGACGTACGTTGTATGAAATGACACCATAAACTGGGCCATCGGAAGGACCAGAAGTAACGTCAACGACGATTTCTGGACCTGCATTAGCAATCAACTTTACTGCACAGCCTGCTTGGATGTATGAAGCAGTTGTGTTTGGGTTGATTTGACAAGTTTCGGTATCGACGTTCGGCTGGAAAGCAACCTGACCGATAACCGGAGCTTGTGTGAACTGGTTTTGATTGAGCGAGTATTGGCTCATGGTATTTTTATTATTTTATTGTTGTTATCAGTTCTTGGCTGAGTTCGAACCAAAGAGGTTCTTACCACGCGCAAGCCGGTCGTTGATCGAGCCGGAACTATTCAAACGAGACACAGAGTCGAAGCTCTTCTTGAGTTGAGCTTCTGCAAGTGATTTGAAGGAAGCATTATTGCGTTCCTTAACTGCAGCAGCGTTTACACGCTCTGCTTCTTCTTTAGCAGCTTTTTCTTTTAGTTCTGCTTCTACTACTGCGTTATCACGCACATCAGCTTTATCTTCAGCTACTTTTTCAGCTTCTGAAGTTGCTGGAACTTTTGCCTCTTCTTTAGTAGGCATTTCTGAGTTAGCACGAGGATGGTGCATACCAGCAATAGGATTATGACCTTTTGTACCTTCATCATATCCTGGGACATGACCCATGTGTGTTGCTGATGCTACTGGAGTAGCGTGAACTGTATGACCATGATGTGTTTTATAAGCGTGGATCAAATGACCTACGTTATAACGGATACCTTCATGCTCGATATGGTCATCGTGATGAACGGAATGACACATATTATCACGGGCTACTTCTACCATTTCTTGTAGCGTTGCTGATTTCCCGTCACCGATGTCGATACGAGAAGAAGGAGCAAGTTCACTCACCTGCTCCGCTTTGCTACCTAAAGAGGCAGCTGATTTGAACCATTTAAACATAATATTGTTTTGTTTAGTGTTTAACCTTATTTCCGCATCTTCGAACCGAGGACGTTGATCCGGCGGAACAATAGCGAGATGATGAAATTTAAAACGCTTGATTTCCCTACCATAGGGAATGTTGTGCCAAGTACCACCTGGCCCAAAGTCTTTGGTGTTTAGCTTTGTACCTACGCTAACGCCCTTGTGTTTTCTGATCATTTCACGGGCTTGTTCGGTATCAATCGAACCTTCGCAGACAAACCAGCCTTTATCGGCATCGTATTCTGCGTGGTCTACATAACCATGTGCTACATCACTAAATTCATTAATAGTGGTAGGAATATGGTTAATTGTGAGGGGGCAACCAATTAAGGTATCTAAAGCCTCATCAATAGCTTCCTTCTTAATTAACTCTACATCGCCACCTTTTACGTCCCTGTAATTAACAAGGCCAGGTTCCATAAAGTAGCATTTAAAACGCTTACCAGATGAAACCAAATTTACACGTTCACTCCAGATGAGAGCATCATCTTGTGACGTGGTGTTAGACTCGATAGATTCAGTTAGTTGCAACCATAGAAGGAAGGGCTGGATCGCAGTCGCTAATTAGGGCGAGTTGGGATTGTAGCCGATTCAATGTTTGTTTGCGTCCTTTTATGCTAGAGTCAAGCCTTGCACGCTTTCTTTCTGCACGTTGTATATCATCTAAAAGAGCTTTATAACGGGCTTTTAGCTGAGTTGGACTTAAAGTTTCTTCAGATTTCATGCTGCGTTTAGCGTCTTATTTAGAGCGACAAGTATCCTAGCAGCACATCTGCAATTATAGTCTTCACC
>Ga0214172_1000341_pt1 | contig 21999 bp, 20 predicted proteins | sample TroBogEpilimnion_29_FD_153010 | JGI IMG/M metagenome (GOLD analysis project Ga0214172, IMG submission 153010) | Freshwater microbial communities from Trout Bog Lake, WI - 12JUL2007 epilimnion | ecosystem: Environmental > Aquatic > Freshwater > Lake > Epilimnion/Euphotic zone | place: Trout Bog...
GGTTCCCGGGGTGCGCCTCTGCCAGCCGATGGCGGCCGCCAGACCGAGTGCGAAAAAATGGAGACCCGCGGTTTCCTTGCTTGCCAGCATCAGCGCCGCGCAGCATCCGGTCAGCAGGGCCATCGCCATGGATTTTTTCCGGAGGGCGCGCGCGCCGGACAAAACCAGCCCGAGTGTGGCGGCCACAAACAGCGTTTCATGGATGAAATAACGGCTGTAATAGACGGGCAGGGGGGCAAAGGCAAACAGCAGGGCCGCAACCAGGCTGGGAATAAATCCAAATAGTTCCACCGCCGCCCCCAAAAGTAAAACCGTGGCGCTGCCGGCCAGTACCGGTGCCAGCCGGAGTTGCGCCTCGGTGAGGTTGGAGAATGTTTGCGCCCCTTCCAGCCGGACAAGCGGGAGCGTGAGTTCCACGAGTGCGGGACCGTGGCGATCCTGCGGGTCGTAGTGGTAGGGTTCGCCGCCCAGCACCTGGCCCGTTAGATAACCATTAATGGCCTCATCCGTGTGCATCGGCCGCACGCCCAGTTGCGGCAGCCTGACGGCCAGCGCCAGCAGTGCGAGGCCCACAAAGACGTACCAGCGAAGGCAGCCGGCAGCAGTGAAACCGGTTTCAGCGCTCAACCGTTTCGCGTGTGTAGCTGCCTGCGGCATTCGGCCTGCTTCATGTTTTTACGCCGCCGGCTTGCCAAAGACTTCCACCTCGATGTAGTGGTTCAGCTTGTTGGTGGTGTTGCCGTTGCTGTAAAGGCGCACGTAGCGCCCCTTGGTGCCTTTGCCGTCAATAATTTTGCCGTAAAAGCTTTCAATGTAAGGCCGGTCTTTGCCGCTGTCAGAGTTGTCATACACGGTGGTCACGCCTTTGCTGAAAGTCGGGTCGTCCGAAATCTGCACCACCACGTCGCGATACACCCGCGACTGGTTGTGGAAATGCCACACGACCAGCGCATAGACAGTCGCGGCTTTTTCGAGGTCGATCTGCACCCATTGCTTGCCGGGTCCGAGTTCCACCCAGGAACCTTCATCGCCTTCCTTGTCGCCGTCGGTCACCAGATCCAGCGTGCCCACCACCGGCTCCATGTCGCTTGCCGTCACCTTTTTACCCTTGGCCAAATTCGCCGTGCCGGCGGGCACCGAAAAGTCCGGCCACTTGGTCAGCTTCGGTTCCAAGTTGGCGACGGTGATCTGCACGGGGGTGCCGACGAATAGCGGCTTGGGCAATTCCGTCTGCAGCAGCACCTTGTCATCGGCCAGCACCACGCTGGCGGAGAGGAGCATCAGACTGGTGCAATGAGCTATGATTTTTTTCATAAAGGGATCGTGGGGTCAGGCTTTGGTTTCTTCGGCGGTGATTTCGATGGTGCGGCGGGTGGCAATGGCTTCGTTGGCCTTGTGGATGACGTATTCGCTGGAAAACGCCTCGTCCGCCGGGCAGTTCAGGTGGGCCGTGCCCCGGATGGCGTTGAAAAAGTTTTCCAGATGCGGCTGGTGAATCTTTTTGTTGAACGTCACCGGAATGTCATATTGCAGCAGTGGCGCGGTCTCCCGCACGTCCACTTTGTCCGCATCGCCGGCCGGCGCCGCGGTAGCGCTGGCGCGTAAATAATTTTTGGCCACCAGATCATCCCAGGCCAGCGCCCGGTCTTCCCGGTAGAGTTTGGTGACGGTGGGATTCTCGGACATTTTGATCGTACCTTCATCGCCCATGAACATCTCGGAATAGCCGCCGCCCGCGCTGGTCGTGGTCAGCACTTCATAAAACGCGCGCGCCATGCCGGTCGGCAACGCGTATTCGTACACCACCATCGCGTTGTCGTACCACTCGTGATTTTTGTAGTAATCCACCCCGCCGCTGGCCATCACGGATTGGGGCGTCACCCCAAACCACCAGTTGAAAATGTCAATCTGATGGGCGCCTAAATCGGAGAGGGGCCCGCCGCCCAGCCCTTTAAACCAGCGCCAGTTCCGGAACTGGTGCATATCCTTGTAGCCGTATTGGGCCAGTTTTTCCGCGGACAGGGTGAATTTCTTGGGCCAGCCAAAATCATCGGTGACGGCGCGGTTCCATTGGGCGTTGGCGGCGGTCAGCCGGCCGCAAATTTTCGCGTCCCGCACCAGCCGGTTGAGCGCAAAAATATAGCGCGGGTTGCTGCGGCGTTGGTGCCCGATCTGCAACAGCTTGCCCGTTGCGCGCATGGTCTGCACCATGGAGCGGGCCCCTTCGATGGTATTGCTCATCATCTTTTCGCAATACACATGCAAGCCCGCCTTGAGGCAGGCGTTGGTAATGGGCGCGTGCCAGAAATCCGGCGTGGCCACGATGACCGCCTGCAAATCTTTTTCGTGCGCGAGCAGGTCTTCGTAATTTTCGTAGCCCTTCACCTCCACGCCCTGGCTCTTCAGGCGGCGCACGTTGCTGTCGCGGTTGTAATCCCAGATGTCAACGATCGCCACCAGGTGGATGCCCTCGATCACGAGCAGCGATTCGAGCAGCACTTGTCCCTCCGCGCCGCAGCCGATGAGCGCAATATTGAGTTTGCTCCGGGCCCCGCCTTTGGCGGCGGGCGATTTCGCGCCGGAATCCGGGCTGCACGAGGCCAGTAACAATCCGGTTCCGGCCACCGCTGTGGTTCCAATAAAATCGCGCCGGGTGATGGGTTCTTTTACCATTTTTTGAGAAGCGCGAGTTTGTTGTTTTTGGCGAGCACCAGGGCCAACGCCACCAGTGCCACATGAATGCCCAGCCACGAAATGCCGTCGTTCTGGCCGATCAAGATCAAGCCCGCTGTCAGGGCGCAGTAAATCAATCCCTGCACGAAGAGTGAGAGGCGCGTGCCGAGTCCGAGCAACAACATGACGCCCGTGAGAATGAACACCGGCCCGAGCAGGGTGTTGAACAGGCTCGTGGCGAAATGTGGCAGCAGCGGCTCATTGGCAAACTTGCTCTGTAGGGCGGCGGGAATGCCGTTGTAATTGGCGACCGCATAAAATTTCACTTTGATATCCACCACCGTATTGGGATCGGCCTGACCGGTGGTGGGATCGATCAGCGGCTGCTGGACCGTCTTGTAAGCGCCGAATTTTTCAATGCCCGTCAGGATGGCGCGCAGGGCCAGCCATAGGCGCAGTACCAGAAAGGCGAGGGTGGCATCGCAGTTCCCGCCGCAGGGGCTGTCCCCGGCACCAGTAGTCTTCTTGTCAGTCGAGTCGTTCATGTTTAATGCTTTGTTGTTCAGGCAGACGGAGGTTGCGGTCAAAAGGTTGCCAAAAATTGTTGGATTTACAATACCCCAAACGAGTTAGGGGCCAATCCTAATGTTCAGGGAAATCTCCCCGCGTTTACGGTCGCCCATCCCGTGTCGCCTGCGTTGCGGAGGGAGCCCCTGCCAAAGGTTTCGAACAAGGCCGTTCGTTCTGGTTTCAAGTGGGGCCCTGCGCGCTCTAAAAAACAAATCCTAACAACTAAACCCCGGCCGGGGGTGCGCCCGGATAAATTTTTCCGCTTCCGGTGCGTTGTCGGCGCGTTGTCGGGCGCCGTCCCAGAGGAGTTTTTTTTGCACCCGCAAGGCGACCACGCCCGCCAAAGCGATTTCCGTCAGGTGCCCCCCGGTTTCAAAATTCGAGTACGTCGCCGGTCCGCCCAGGCAGGCATCCACCCATTCCGTGAGATGCCCCGGACTGCGCGGCAGCGACGCCGCGATGGCCTGCGTCGCCGCATGCCGCAGGATGCCGGACAGTTTTTTCTCGCCGGCCAACTGGATGTAATCCGCGCCGGTGTGGGCGCTCCCGAACGTAAAACCGTTCTCCCCCAACACGAGCACTCCCTCTTTCGGGGTTTCCCCCAAATAGCCGATCACCGATTTCGGAATGACCCCGGCCGGGGGGCGGCGGCCACCGTCATACCACCAGACTGTGACGGGGGGCTGTTCGCCGCGCGCCGCAAACTCAAAGCGGACGCGGACGTTTTTCGGATAGCCCTCCGTGAATCCGCCGGGAACATCGGCTTCGATCTCCGTGGGATAATCCAGGTTCAGGGCGCGCACCGGCAGGTTCAATCCATGACAGCCCCAGTCCGCCAGCGAGCCGCCGCCGAAATCGTACCACGCCCGCCACGCCCGCGGATGATACGCCCCGGCTTTGTAGACGCGTAACGGCGCCGGGCCCAGCCAGTCATCCCAATGCAGTCCGGCCGGAACCGGATCTTCGCCCGCCGGCCGGCTCTGGCCGGGCTGGAACGACTGGCTGGGCGGCACCCACACATGCACTTCGCGCACCTGACCGATGGCGCCGCCCTGAATGAGTTCCAGTCCGCGCCTCAGATTGTTCGAAGCGCTGCCTTGGTTGCCCATCTGCGTGCTGAGCAGCGGAAACTGTTTCACCAGGGTGCGCAAGGCGCGCGCCTCGGAGAGCGTGTGCGTCAGCGGCTTCTCGCCAAAGACGTGTTTGCCGGCGCGCAGCGCCGCCGTGGCCAGCGGCGCATGCCAGTGATCCGGCGTGGCGATGACCACCGCATCCACCTCCGACTGGAGCAGCGCGCGATAATCCAGAAACGTCTTCGGCGCCGGGCGACCGGACAGGATTTTTTTGGCACCGGCGAAAAGCGTTTCATCCACGTCGCAGAGCGCCGTCACGTTCGCGTTGCAGGGGAGCAACTCCTTGAGCCGGCTGCAGCCCTGGCTGCCCAGGCCGATGTACCCCACGTTCAATGTCTGGTTCATCCCCCGCGCCGTTAGTCGCCGGGGAAAGCCCAGGCTCGCGGAGCCCGCCGCCAGCGCGGCCACTTGCAAAAAACGGCGCCGCGACCAGCCCTCGCGGGTGGCGTTCAGTGTGCGGCTTTCGGTCATGGCTAAGGATGCTGACGTTTTCTGACGGCGGGTAGTTTCATAAATATTGGTCGGTGTGCACCCGCTTAAAAATCTTTTTCGGGAACTCTTGACCTGTCAGCGCGGCTTGGCAACATGGCCGGACAATATCGCCTTTACTTATGTCGCGCCCCGTCACTCTTTTCACCGGCCAATGGGCCGACCTGCCCCTCGCGCAACTCCTGCCGCTCGTTAAAAAAATGGGCTACGACGGCGTGGAACTCGCCTGCTGGGGCGACCACTTTGCCGTCGATCGGGCTCTCGCCGAACCGGATTACCTCCCGAACAAATGGGCGCTACTGGCCGCGCATGGTCTCTCCTGTCATGCCATCTCCGCCCATCTGGTGGGCCAGGCGGTGTGCGATTTGATTGACGAACGGCACCAGGCCATCCTGCCGGCCGACGTCTGGGGCGACGGCCAGCCCGAAGGCGTTCGTCAGCGCGCCGCTGAGAAGATGAAAGCCACCGCCCGCGCCGCCCGTAAATTTTTTGATGCGAAACCTGCGAGCCTGGGAGGCCGTCCTCAGGGCCCTGCCGTGGTCAATGGCTTCACGGGTTCGTCCATCTGGCACGCGCTCTACGCATTCCCGCCCACGAATCAGGAGTTTTTGAACAAGGGCTATGCCGACTTCGCCCGGCGCTGGCTGCCCATCCTCGACGTGTTTGAACAGGAGAACGTCAACTTTGCCCTCGAGGTCCATCCCACGGAAATCGCTTTCGACATCGCCTCTGCCCACCGCGCTCTTGCGGCCGTCCAGCATCACCGCCGCTTCGGGTTCAATTACGACCCCTCGCACCTCGGCTATCAGGGCGTGAGCTACGTGCAGTTCATCCGCGAATTCAGCAACCGCATCTTCCATGCGCACATGAAGGATGTGTGGTGGGGCCACGGCGACGGCACTGTGGGGGTGTTCGGCGGTCACACGGATTTCACCGACCCGCGCCGCTTCTGGGATTTCCGCTCCCTGGGCCATGGCGACATCAACTTCGAGGAAATCATCGTGGCCCTGAACGACGTCGGCTATCGCGGCCCGCTCTCGGTGGAATGGGAGGACGGACGCATGGATCGCCTACACGGCGCCACCGAAAGCTGCGCCTATGTTCGCAAGCTGGATTTTGCGCCCAATGCCGCCGCCTTCGACGCCGCTTTCGCCCGGAAATAAAGGGCCGGGCAGGGGGGTAAAGCAACTGAGCCACCCCGGAATGGGGCTGTCGGGAGCGTGTTATAAAAAAACGTAGTGCGCTACGGAACAGCCCCGGAGGCGCCCACGAAGTAACCGCGGATTAAATTCCCGATCTAAATCCCCGGGAAGAGGGGTGTGAGTCAGCACGCCAAGTGCGTGTTCTGACTTGACCTGTAAACCATCGACCGTTCGTCGGTTTTTTAAAAAGCGACGGACACCAAACTCATGCCGAAACTTCGGGATGGGTGAGAAAGGATTGTATGCGCGACGAGACCACGGTTCAACGTTTCATTGAACTGCGCGCGCAAGGCTGGACCTATGTGCGCCTGATGACAGAAATCAATGTCACCAAACCCACCCTGATCGCCTGGAGCCGCAAGCACCAGTTCGCGATCCAAAATCTCAAGACGATCGAACTGGAAGCCCTGGCTGAACAATGGCTGACCTCCACCGCCGACCGGGTCAAAGCCTGGGGCGAACAGCTCCGTCAGGTCGAGACGACGCTGAGCCATCGGGATGTGGGTGAACTCAGTACGCTGCAGCTTCATCAGCTGACCCGGAGCCTGCGCCGGCGGATTGAGCAGGCCACCGGCACCCCGGGCTTCACCATCCCCATCAATGATATTCCCGCCAACGAATACCAGGAACAACTACAGGACTGGCGCGCGTAGGGAATTTTACCAGCGCCAAAAAAAATAAAAGCGGTAAAGAAACGGTAAAATTCCGGATGCTCTATCAACCACTTACAACAGTTGCCCCGCTGCCTGGTAAGGGTTTTTAGTTCGAGTTTAAATGTCCGGCAGCGGTGTTCTAAATTGGGACACTTGTGTCCAGATTTGTTCGTGGTTCCCCATTTAACCTTTGGATCGGCTTAAAAAGTGTGTCAGATCGGAACCAACAGAGGACCTGATTTAATCTTTCAGGCGGACCGAAACATCTGTATTCAAAAACGGCCAAAGGCTCCTACAGTGCTGCCTCAACTAGTGCCGGGACAGTATGATCACTTGACATCTCGTGGCGCATTATTATTATCTCGTGTAATTCGTTGGTTTACTTTACAGGCTTTTCCGGTTGGAAATCAGGTAAAATGTACAAAGCGGCCTGAAAAGTGCTTAAAAATCTTAAAATGTTCATAAAACATATGAAAAAAACAAAATTTTTCAGTTTGGATTTAACGACGAGGCCTCTTGGCCTTGTCTGTTTTATGTTTTGCGCCGTGCTTTTGGCCTTCAATGCCGGCGCCGCGACTCCGCCGCTGATTACTTTGCAACCCGTAAGCCAAATCGTCACCTCAGGGAGCAATGCCACGTTTACCGTAGTGGCGTCGACCGGAACCAGCTTGAGTTATCAATGGTGCCTCAATGGCGTTAGCATCAAAGGGGCTACAAACAGCGTCTACACTGTGGTTAAAGTTCAAATTACCAACGCCGGTCCCTATTATGTCAATGTGATCAATGCCGGCGGCACCATGAAGAGTGCCATTGCCACGTTGAATGTTAATGCTCCACCCGGATCCACCTTGGCCACGCCCTGGGTAACGGCGGATATTGGCAGTGTTGGTTTGACGGGGAGTGCGTACAACGTCTCAACCGTTTACACGGTCAACGGGGCAGGGGCGAATGCCGCCGGTGCGACGAGTGACAATTTCCGCTATGTTTATCAAGCCATGCCGGGGAACGGATCGCTGGTGGCGCGGGTCACGGGTTTGAGCGACACCAATGTGAACGCGAATGCCGGCATTATGATTCGTGAGACCACGGCGACCGGTTCTCGCTATTTGGCGGCTTTCCGGCAGGGCAATGGCGCTATGATCTCCCGCAGCCGGGTCGCTACGAGCGGCGCCACGACCAGTGTCACGGGTGCCACTCTGGCCCTGCCCAATTGCTGGGTGAAGCTCGTCCGGACGGGCAATAATATCGTTTCTTCGACCTCAACCAATGGAACCGCGTGGATGGCCCTGCAAACGAACTCGCTCACGATGGCAACCAATGTGGTTTTCGGTTTGATTGCCACCTCGGGGAACACCAATGTTTTGGATAGTGACACTTTCGATAACATCACGGTCGTCCCCTAAGTCAGCCCGTTGCGGTGAAGCGAGTCTGGCACGCTCATAGTGAAAACGCCGGCAAATTTTCTTTGGGTGGTTGCCGCCGGGATGGGAATTGTTTTTTTACTCAAGTCAGTGGGGCCTCAGCAGGGGAATCGCAGTGTTTCTGAAGGGGATAATACTCAAAAAGCAAGGCTCCACACACCGGCCCGGCTTCTGGTGGAAATGCCGAACCACTCGGATCAAGCCAGTTCTCCGAACAACCCCTCCATTGATTCGTTATTCAATGAGGCAGATCCCGAGAAGATTGGGGTATTGATCAGTGCCTTGAGCGAAGCCGAATTGGCCCGCTATTTGGAGAAACTCACACTGCAGGATCTGGCCGGAAATACCGGTCGACTGCTGTTCCGTCGGTGGGCTGAACTCAATCCAGCGGCGGCGGCCAATTGGGTGGCGGCGCTAAGCGATGATGGCCTCCGTCCCCAGTTGATCGATCTGGTCGCGGTGGCCTGGTCGGAAAAGGACCTCCCCCATGCGCTGGCCTGGGTGAAATTATTGCCGGAGGGCGATACCAAAAACCGGACGCTGGCCGATCTGGGATACGAAATGGCGCGCGGCAATCCGCTGGAGGCCCTGCAACTGGCCAGCCAATTGCCGGCGGGGGATTATGCCGATGCCTTATTGCTGCATGCCCTGGCGCAATATGCCACGGTGGATTCTGGCCAATCGCAGCAACTGGCCCTGGCGCTGCCCCCGGGTGCCTTGCGCGAACAGGCCCTGTCACTGGTCGCTACGGTGCTCGCCAAGCAGGATGGCCTCGGGGCGGCCCGGTTTGCGGTGGATAACATAGCGCCTGGGCCGGAACTGGATCGGGCGGTGATTGGGGTGGTGCAACTCTGGGCCCAGGATAATTTCACCGGGGCATCGGACTGGGTGCAAACGTTTCCCAATTCCGTGATGCGCCAGCAAGCTGAGCAAAGTCTGGATATGCTCGGGATGCAGGGCTTCCGCCCCTGACCGAAATGAGCCAGCCGCAGGGGTGGCAGGTCGGTGGTGCAGTGTCTCAAGGCTGGTCCCGACGTTTCTACCGCCGGCTTTCAATCCGGTTGGAGAAGCGTTTTTTATCCGGGCGCCGGTATTTTGCAGCCGGGGAGACGCCAGCCAATCGTCGTTTTCTTCAACCCTTATTTTTTTACGGCTAAAGTTTACTTGCCATTTGCACCGGCTTGTGAAAAATTTCACGAACATTTATGGCACACGTCAAACTGCACATCCCCGGACCCGTCGAAGTCAGCGAAAAAACCTTCAAGGCGTTTTGCTCGCCCATGATCGGCCATCGCGGCCAGGGTTTCAAAGACCTCTACGGCAAAATCCAGCCGCAGCTCCAACAACTGTTTTACACCAAGCAACGCGTCTATCTGTCCACCTCATCGGCCTGGGGCGTGATGGAAGGGTCCATCCGCAATCTGGTTCAGAAAAAAGTCCTGAACTGCATGTGCGGCGCGTTCTCCGACAAGTGGTTCGACGTCTCCAAGAAATGCGGCAAGCAGGCCGACGCGCTGCAGGTTGACTGGGGTTCCCCGATTCGCGCCGAGGCGATTGATAAAAAACTGGCCACGGGCGAATTTGATGCGCTCACCCTCATCCATAACGAAACCTCCACCGGCACGATGTCGCCGCTCGTGGAAATCGCCGCGCTCAAGCAAAAATATCCCGACGTCATGTTCATTGTGGATGCCGTCAGCTCGTTGACCGCGCTGCCGATCCCGTTCGACGAACTGGGCATTGACGTGCTGCTTGCCGGCACGCAGAAGGCGTTTGCCATGCCGCCCGGACTCGCGGTGTTTGCCGCCTCGCCCGCCGCCCTCGCCAAGGCGGCCACGGCCAAGGATCGTGGCTATTATTTCGACTTCGTGGAGTTCCAGAAGAACGCCGAGCAGGACATGACGCCCAGCACCCCGAGCATCAGCCACGTCTTTGCCTTGAGCTCCAAGCTTGACGACTTCTTTGCGGAAGGACTGACCGCGCGTTTTGCGCGTCACGCCAAGACCAACCAGATGACCCGCGACTGGGCGGCCAAGCACGGCTTTACGCTGTTCCCCGAGAAGGGTTTTGAATCAGTTACGCTCACGTGCGTGAACAATGGCGCCAAGCCCGGCGGCCGCACGGTGGACGTGGCGAAATTGCAGAAGCTCGTCAAGGATCAGGGCTTCCTGATTGATGGCGGCTACGGAAAAATCAAGGGCCTCACGTTCCGCCTCTCCAACATGGGCGACGAGACTGAAGCCACGATGAATCAGCTTTACGCGGCGCTGGACAAGGCGATGGCGCAGCTCTGAGTTTTGGTGTTGGTTTAGGGTTAAGGTTGGACCGGCAATCCGTTTGGGCGGATTGCCGGTTTTCTTTTTCAGGCTTGGATGCCCAGCCGCATCCGAATCTGTTCCGTGGCCCAGCGCGCGTGCTCAGCGATCAGCGGTTCGGGATCCTGGGCGGCTCGTGCTAAAGCGGGCAGGGCGCCCGTGTCACCCACATTGCCCAGCGCCACGCAGACATTGCGCAAGAGGCCGCGGCGCTTGGTCCGCAGCATGGGCGTGCCGGCAAAACGCGTCTTGAACCCGGCGTCGTCCAGTTGCAGCAGCGCAATCAAATCCGGCCCGGCCAGATCCGCGCGGGCGTGCGGCTGCATTAAATTTCCCATCCGCGCAAACTTGTTCCACGGGCACGCGGCCAGGCAATCATCGCAGCCGTAGATGCGATTGCCAATGGCCGGGCGCAGGGCGACGGGAATAGCTCCCTTCAATTCAATGGTGAGGTAGGAAATACATTTCCGGGCGTCCAACTGGAAGGGGGCGGTGATGGCCTGGGTGGGGCAGGCGGCGAGGCAGCGCGTGCATTGGCCGCAATGATTGGTTTCTGGCGCGTCCGATTCCAGGGACATGGTGGTGAGCACCTCGCAGAGAAAAATCCAGTTGCCGAGCCGGCGGCTGATGAGGTTGGTGTGTTTGCCCACGAACCCGAGGCCTGCGCGCTGCGCCAGATCGCGCTCCAAAACCGGTCCGGTGTCCACATACCAAAGCGACCGCGTGCCGGCGCCGCCCAGTGCGTCCACAAAGGTCGTCAGCGCTTTGAGCTTATCGGCCAGCACCTCGTGATAATCTTTGAACCGCGCATAGCGTGCGACCACGCCAGTTTGTTGCGGGCCGTTTACCATTGTAAGCGGCTCACCCTCGTAGCTCACCGCCAGCGCAATCACACTCTGGATGCCGGCCAAGACCTTTTCGAGTTCCACGCGTTTTTCGGCGTTCCGTTCCAGCCACGCCATTTCGCCGTGCTGTTGTGCCGTGAGCCAGCCCTGGAACTGCGGGGCGCTGGCGGGCGGGGCGGCGGTGGTGAACCGGCAGTCGTCAAAGCCGAGTTCCAGCGCGCGCTGACGGATGGCGGCCTTCATCGTTTCGGCCGCGTGGCAAGTTTGAATTGCAGGGTCACCTGCTGGGCCGCTTCGCGGACGGAGCGCAAGTCGGTGTTGATCAGCACGTCGGCCTGCTTGTAAAATGGTTCCCGGATGGCGAGCAGTTCGCGGATTTTTTGCTGCGGGTCGGCATCATGGAGCAGGGGGCGGTGGGACTGGTTTTTGACGCGGTCCCAGATTTTTTCCGGTGAGGCCCAGAGGCAGATGACCAGGGCAAAGGATTTCAGGGCAGCCAGGTTTTCCGCGTTGGTCGGCAGGCCGCCTCCGGTGGAGATGAGGACTTTTTCCCGCGTGGATAATTCCTTGACCACCTGCTGTTCCAGCGCCCGGAACACCGGTTCGCCATCCCTGGAAAAAATATCGGCGATGCTGCGGCCGGTGCGCGACTGGATAAGTTCATCAGTGTCGAGAAATTCAAAACCGAGTTGTTCAGCCACGTGTCGGCCCACGGAGGTCTTGCCCGTGCCCATGAAACCGATGAGCGCGAGGTTGGTCAGGTGCCGGCTGATGTGCATGGCATGGATTAGCCGAAAATCCCGGCCGACGCACGCCTGATTTTTGTGGGATAAGGGGGGCGCCGCACTGCCCGCTGTGGCATCGTTGCGTGGGCTCATTCCGGTTTCGCCTTTTTCCCCACACTCGACACTGCGGCCGTTTGCGCTAAATTAGAAGTGTGAAATTGCCGCCGCTCATTCTGGCCTCGGCCTCGCCGCGCCGCGCGGAGCTCCTGAAGCTCTTGCCGGTGAAGTTCCAGGTGTTGCCTGGCCATGCGCCCGAAGTTGCCCCCGAACATCTCACGCCGCTGGAAGTTTGCCAGCTCAACGCCCACCGCAAGGCGCGTGCCGTGGCCAAGCAGATCCCCGACGACCTCGTGCTGGCAGCGGATACGCTCGTGTTTCTGGATAACGAAATCCTTGGCAAACCGCGCAACCTGGCCGAAGCGCGCCGGATGCTGACCCGGCTACAGGGCCGGCATCATCAGGTCGTCACCGGCGTTTGTCTGATGCATCTGCGTCATCATCGGGAGCGGGTATTCGCTGTCAGTACGGATGTATTATTTCACCCGCTCAACGACCGCCAGATCCGCGACTATCTCGCCCTCATTCAGCCGCTCGACAAGGCGGGCGCTTACGCCATCCAGGAACGCGGTGAACTCATCATCTCCGAAATCTCTGGTTCCTACAGTAACGTCGTCGGCCTGCCCGTGGAAAAGCTGCGCGAAGAACTATTGCTGTGGAGCAAGGGCTGAGGCGGCTGATTGCCACTGGCAATTTCACTGAAAACCGTTAACCTGTGAGTCTGATGCTCGAACCATTGACCAATTCCCAGATCCGCAAATTCAAGGCGGCAGCGCAACGCATGGACGCCACACTCAAGGTGGGCAAGGCCGGTTTGAGCGACGCCTTCCTCCGCACCGTCTCTGAAGAATTATCCCGGCACGAGCTGGTTAAAATCAAGTTCGTGGAATTCAAAGAGGAGAAGAAAACCCTCGCCCCGCTCCTCGCCGAAAAAACCGCCAGCCACCTCGTCATGCGCGTCGGCAACGTGTTGGTCCTGCATCGCCCCAAGGCTGCGTCGGCTGATGCTGGCGAGGCTGCTGCGGAGTAACGTGGCACCTTTTCACCAGTGCCGGCCGGCACGGTCGGCTTTACTGTTTTTTTGCAGGGGTGATCACATAGCCACCCCAGGTCATTTTCCCTTCGAATAATTGTCGGTCAATATATGCCGTGTAATTATCATAGCCCTTTAAATTGGAATCCATCACGGAGTAGTAGGTCTTCCCATCGGCTGTCTGATAAGCCCCCGTCACGAGTACTTCATGATTTCCGTTGATGGTGGTGACCACCGGCATCCCTGTGTTTTCAATGGCTTGGGCAAAATCGACTGAAGTAACCGCCGTGACCGTCCCAACTTTTCCGGCCGTCAAAAGTTCCTCTAGGGGATTTAATCCGCCCAAACCGCCATGTTGTGAATCAGTCGTGGCTAAATCCGGGTTGTTACGTTCCTCGATGGGGGCCATGCCAAGATTCTTAACCATGTTGCCAAAGGCATCTTTGACTTGTCCTACCGGCACTTGTGCCCCGTTGGCAATGGCATAGATCACGCAGTCGTCTGCGGTTTGGCTGTCAGTGCCCATATAGCTGACATTGGCCTTGATACTCTTTGCTGGCTCAATGCTTTTCAGTAAAAGGTCTTCATAAGATAGTCGCGTTATCATTGGCGTCTGAGCATCAATTTGCTGGGCCATGGTGGACGGTTGACCCCAAGCTGTCGGAGGATTCCCATCGTTGGTAATAAATCTATTTAAGTTGGCAAAGAAATCCTTTAACTGCTGCGGTGTCCACCCTTCCACTTTTAACTGATCCGTAAGAATGGCTTGAATCTTATTGGCTGCGTCTAACCGCGTGGCTTCATCCCTGGACCGGGCCGCATTCCAGAGGTCACGGATGTATTGCTGTACCTGGGGATCATTCTTGTAGCGAGGGTCAATCGACATTTGCCATTGGTGTTTCATCAATGCCAGGTCAGCATTCGTAGGCGTTGTGCCGCTCAAATCCACCACGCCAGAACTGCCGCCATTTCCCGCCCCGCCGCCCGGCGGATTCATCGAGCCAGCATATTTCCCCCCGCTATCAAAATTGCCACCAGATTTTTGCCCAGCTGCCGCGGCGCTCACCAGTTGGTCGCCCGCACTGGTCGGGTTGCCGGAACCTGCCCTTGATCCCCCTGGAGATGTCGTTAAACCTGCCTTGTCCGGTGGCACGCCCAATGGGACAGCCGTTTGCCCCGAACCGGGCGAATCGCCTGTCTGTCCACTCGCCGCTGGATTTGCCCCGGCTCCGGGACTGGAACTCGGGGTTGCCGGCCCTGAACCGCCACTCGCGGTGATGGTACCGTTCCCGCCCTGGTTACCGTCAAAGTCCGGATTCCCCGCATTGCCCACATTGAGCGTGCGAATGGGCTCCGGCGTTGCCGCCGGCAGCCCCGTCGGGATCGTTTCCGTTCCCGCAGCCGCTGGCGTCGTCGCGGTGGTGGTGGCTTGAGGATCGCTGCCAGTTCCCTGCGCCTCCCCGTTGCCGGGCTTGTCATTCAGATAAATCCCCGGCAGGCCCTTAATCCCGGTTTCTTGGCCCGCCGTCGTGCCAGTCGTATATCCGGAATTGGGATTATTATCGGCCACGGGCACAGGGTCGGCATTGGCGGTGTAGGAGGTGGTGGGGTTGTCCGACCCGCTGCCTGACGGCGTGGCACTCGTGTCGGCGCCGGTTGTAGTGCTCTCGCCTTGGCGGTTCTGGGCCAGTTTCAGATTGTTGTAAATGGACGGGTCGTTGGGACTTCTTCTTAGCGCCTTCTGAAATTCAATTTCCGCATTTTTATTGTCACCATTCTTGAGATACCACACGCCCATTCGGTTGAGTTGTTGGGCGGCGATTTGATCCTGGCTCAAGCCGGAACTCGGAGTAATGGTGCTCGGAGCATTGCCAAAGAGACTTTTGCTCAGTGCATCCCCCAACTGTGCCGCTGTCTGCGGATTATACCCGCCGCCCGCGGGCGGGGTACTCATTCGGGTGCCGGCTGAAGGGCTATCGCTGCCGCTGTAAAGCACATCGGTGTATCCCAGGTGCGCGTTTTGCACCCATGCCTGAGCTTGGGCTTTCGTGGCAAAGCCGCATTGGCTGCCGGCGCCAACATATTTGATTGCGATGGGACCGGGGCCCACGCACCACTCGGCGCGCAGCGGCTGGGTGAGCATCAATCCCAACCCGAACGCCGTCATTAAATGTTTGCGCATTGCAGCCTTTCTCCATCAGGTGTTTGCCGTGATAACCAGACTGTTTTAACCGCCCCGGATGTCAAATTAATTATCCCCGATCGGATAAATCCGGGCGTTTCTTTTTCCGCCCCATCGTTTAGAGTAGGGCTATGGACATCGACCTTACCGATTTTTCCCCGGCGCAACAACAGGCGCTTTTTGACCTGCTCATTCTCTCCATGTACGCCGACGGCCATTTAACCACATTTGAGGACGAGCAATTGCAGAAATTGCTGGCGGCGATGGGGCATGCGGACGAGGCGGACCGGCACCGTGAATTTGATGCCGCCGTCACCCGGATGCGGCCCAGCCTCCAATCCCTCCATCAGGCCAAAACCCAGGCCATTGCCTTGGCCGATGCCTTCACTCAGCGCCCCCTGCAGAAGCGTGTGTTCGCGGCCGTGGAACAGATCATGACCAGCGACCAGCATGTGAGCACGTGGGAAAACACCCTGTTGATGGAGCTGCGGTTGAAATTTAGATTGTAAACCCTTCAGTCCGAACCCACCTTGAAATCATGAAATCTTCTTACGAACTTGCGCTGGAGCGTTTAAATAAAAGTGCCCCCGTGGTCAAACTGACCGCCAAACAGAAGCAGGAGCTCGCGGAGCTCGATTCCCGCTATGCCGCCAAGATTGCGGAACGGGAGATTGCCCTGAACGGTCAGCTCGCGGCCGCCGTCGAGGATGTGGACAAGGAAGAATCTCTGCGCGACCAGCTCGTGTTTGAGCGTAAAAAACTCCTGGCCGAACTGGAGGAGAAAAAGCAGCGTGTGCGGGATGGCAAGAGCCGCTGACCCTTAGGCCCGCTACCGGCGCAGGAACGACCAAGGTATGAGCGAGGCATCCTTTTAAACGGTCGGAATGATCCAGTGCCTGAAGTCGTAAACCTCACCTTCCACTCACTTTTTTCATCGTGGCGTTCGCGTTAACTGAGCGTGACGCGCCAGTTGCTCCACTCGCCCCCGTTCCGGCCCCAATCATCTCGGTTTCACCAGTGTGCCGAGTTGCGCTTTAATCCGTTCTAAATCGGCTTTGACTTCCGCCACGTCCGCTGCCAGCGCTGTGCGGCGGGCGATTTCCGCCGCGTCCGGCGCCAGTCGATCCGCTTGTTTCAGCAGTTCCTCATGCAACGCCGCGCCCACCCGCCGGGTTTCGGTGTTCAGCTTGTCCGTCATCCGGCCCTCCTGGGTGGTCAGGGCGTCTTGAACTTGGTAAGTCGCAGCCATTTGGTTGGTGTAATACCCATAATTCAGCGCATTTTGTGCGGCCCGCTCGGTGTCAGCCGCCTGCAATTGGGCTTCGATCTTCTTGTCCACCATCAGCAGCAGATACAGCGTATTCGTGTGCAGGAAAATCGCCTGATCATGGCTTTTCTCAAAATAGGCATCATTCATCTTGTCCAACATCGGTCCCAGGGCATCCAGTTCCGTTTGGATCGCTGCCATCTGCTTGGCCTGATTCAGCTCAAAGCGGATGATATTCTGCGACAGCAGTTCAATCTTGGCGCTGTTGATCTTGGTTTGCTTGTTACAGCCGCAGAGGAGGGCGGCAGTGACAAGGACAGGCAATAGGTAGTTTTTATTCATGTCCGGCCAGAGTCTGTTGCTATTTCTTGAATCGCTGCAGAGCGGCATTCGTGTCCACCTGTGGTTAAAATTCCGTTCTTCAGTTTATCCATTTCCGCTTTTTGCTATGCCTATAATTCAGGTTTGAGCTTTTGTCAGCTCCTGCCACAGGAACGCACTCATCCGCTGGCCGCCGGCAAAACAGTCCAAGTTGAACTTCTCATTGGGCGAATGCGCGTTGTCATCCGGCAAGCCGATGCCCAGCAGCAGTGTGTCCGCGCCCAGCACGGTCTTAAACTCATTCACGATGGGGATCGAGCCGCCCTCGCGCATGAGGATGGGCTGGGTGCCGAACGCCTTTTCCAAGGCGCGCAACGCCGCCTGGGCCGGCGGGCTCGTGGGCGATACCAGATACGCCTCCGCCCCGTGGCCGGCACTGATTTCCAACCGCACCGTCGGCGGGCAATTCTTTTTCAGCCACGCGCAGACGATTTTACGGACGTGCGCCGGCTTCTGGTTGGGAACCAGGCGGCAGGTGATTTTGGCCCTTGCCCACGCCGGCACAATGGTCTTGCTGCCTTCGCCCTGATAACCGCTTGTCAGGCCGTTGATCTCAAACGTCGGCCGGGAACTGCGCTGTTCGGTGGCCGTGAACCCGCGTTCCCCGAACAATTGCGGCGACCCCAGCAGCTTCTTCAAACCCGCATCCGTCAGCGGATAGCGCTTGATCTGTTCGCGCTCATATTTTGATAACGGGGCCACGCCCTCGTAAAAACCGGGGATTTTTACGCGGCCTTTGTCATCGCGCACCTTCGCCAACAACTGGCTCAGGGCCATCGCCGGATTCTCCACCGCGCCGCCAAAGATCCCGGAATGCAGATCCCGTGCCGGCCCGTGCAGCGTAATTTCAAACGCAATGATGCCGCGCAAGGCGTAGGTAAGCGCTGGATGTTTGGCCGCCGGCATGCCCGTGTCCGAAACCACAATCGCATCACAGGCGAGTTCCTGCCGATGCGCCTTTAGAAAGCCCGAGAGACTCTCGCTGCCAACCTCCTCCTCGCCTTCCAGAACAAAGGTCAGATCGCAGGGCAGGGGCGTGCCGGTTTTCAGATACGCCTCCACCGCTTTCAGGTGCGCAAAGTTCTGGCCCTTGTTGTCCGTGCTGCCGCGCGCGAACAGGTTGCGGCCCGCGATGCGCGGCTCAAACGGCGGGGTGGTCCACAAGTCCAAAGGTTCCGGCGGCTGCACATCGTAATGGCCATAGACCAGGTAATGCGGCCGGGGCGCCCCTTTCGCCCGCTTGGTTTTGGCCACGACAATCGGATGACCCTTCGTCGGGCAGAGGCGGGCATCCAGGCCGATTTCCTGGGAATGTTTCACCAGCCATTGTGCGCAGGCGTGCAGATCCGGCTTGTGTTCCGGCTGGGCCGAAACACTGGCGAACCGCAGATAATCGCACAGTTCCGCCACGAAGCGGTCTTGATGTTGTTTGAGATAATCCAGTACCAATTGCATGGCTTTAGCTAACCGCCTCCCGCCCCGTTTGCCAAGGATGAATCATGTCCTTGGCAATCCATACCAAGCCGCTAAAACGAAAAAGGAACTGCTCCTCGTCCGGAAATTCGGAAAAAACGGCTCAACCCTCCGAAAGTTGCGGGCAAAACGACCTCTCCACAGAATGAAATCAATGCCCGGGCAATCCCATGCGATTCAAAAACCACAACAACGCCAGCACCAGCCCCACGCCGATAATCCCAGCCGTAATGGTGAAAAACCGCATCTGCCGTTGATGCAACGACAGACTTGGCTTTCGCCGCGATGACGTGTAACTGATCACTTCCCAATATAGCACATTCTGATACCGCAAACAAAAATCCAGCCACCAGGGTCTTCTCCTGCCAAATCCCGGAGAAAATCGTTTTGGAGTAGCGACAACCTTTCCAGCCTGCGGGTTCACGGGGCGTTCCAGTTCCGTGTTTCTGGTGTAACTGAGAAATGTTCTACGTGGCGTTCAGTTCCAGCACCGTGATGGAGCAGGGGGGGTAGGTGCGGGTAAAGCTCGTCCCCAGACCGTTCACCGCTTCTGTCACCGGCACCACTTTCTGCGGTTCGGTCAAGGTGTTGGTCGCCTCGCGATTTTCCGCCTTGAGCACCGTCGCCGTGCCGTCGCCCGCCACCGCATTCACTCCGGCAATATCAATCTCCACCGCCTGCGGCGCATCCGCCCGGTTCACAATTTTAACAATGATCTTCCCGCTGTGGCTGTCGCGCGTTGCCGAATAGAACAGCGACTTCACTGCATGCGTGCTCGCCAGCTGCTCCACGCCATTCCCTTTTTTGGCCGTCCGCACCCAGGTGTAGGTCGGCAGGTTTTGTGCGAAGGTGGACAGCACCTCATCGCCCTGATGCTGGCTGAACATTAACTGCGCATAATACGAGGGCGAACCGTAACTGTTCAACGCGTCGTAGCCGATCAAATCGCTCGGCCATTGCATCGAGCCGCCTTTTTTAAGATCGCTCACGTTTACGAACAAAGGCGCATAGCAGTGCATCAGCACAATGTCCGCGTTGCGTTCCATCCCGCACATCCAAGCCGCATCGCCGAGGGCGCCAGCCAGATTCGGTGTGGGCGACCCCACGCGGGTGGCCCATTCCCCCACAAAAATCTTCGTCTTCGCCGCGCGGTCGCGCGTGTCATACATGAATGCCTGCGATTCCATTTCCTCTTCGGACTTGTAATAATGCTCATCAATCAGATCCGCCGTGCGGCTTTTAACTTTGTCCGTGGCAATGAGCTGCAGATGCGGATACTTGGCCTTGATGGCGTCATGGAATTGCGCAAACCGGCCGTCATAACTGCCCGACCGGTCAAACCAGTCCTCGTTGCCAATCTCCACATAGCGCAGTTTGAACGGCGCCGGATGGCCGTCCTTCACGCGTTGTGCGCCCCAGGGGGTGGTCGCCTCGCCCGTCAGATATTCAATCTCCTCCAGCGCCTCCTGCACATAGGGCTCCAGCCCCGGCCCGGCGGCCACGTGATCATGGTTCAAGGTGTACCCCGCAAAAACCGCCAGCAGCGGCTCCATGTTCAAATCCTCGCACCAGCCCAAAAACTCCGGCAATCCGAACCCGTCCGTGGACCAATAATTCCAGGGGCTGCGATGTCCCGGACGCTGGTCCAGCGACCCGATGGTTTTCTTCCAGTCAAAGCGTTCCTTGAAATTTTCTCCCTCCAGATAATTGCCGCCCGGGAATCGCAGAAATTTCGGCTGCGCCGCCGCCAGCAATTCCGAGAGATCCACCCGATCGCCGTTCACGCGCCCCTTGTAGGTGGGCGGGAACAGAGACACCTGCTGGAGCCACACCGTGCTGTGATGGCTGAAAAACGTGCCCGCCTTGGTCGTGGAAATCACCAGCCGGTTTTCCTTGGAGGGCGTCACGGCGCCCGTGGTGAGTGTCACTTCATATTTTTTCCAGATGCCGCCCACCGCGCTGACCCCGGCCTGTGCCAGAACCGTTTTGCCATCCGTGCTTTCCAGCGCCACCGTCAGCGCCCCGTTGAAATGGGTCGCCTTCGCCCAGAACGACGCGGTATAGGTCGTGTGCGGTTTTACGGGAATACCCCAGTACCCCTCGTTGGCAATGCCCGCAGGCGCTGTCTTGGAGGCGCCCGTCAACTCCAGCTTCAGGCTCACGTTCAGCGCCTCATTTAGTGGCGTATTCGTATCCAGACTCACCTTCGCCTGACCCACGGCACTCCAAAACTTCGGCCCGCTCGGGCTGGCCATGAACGAGCGGTTGCGCACGAGTTCCCCGTACAGGCCGCCTTCGTAGGAATAATTGATCTCCTCGGTCATCAGCCCGTAAAACGTCGCCGGCATCCGGGTCATCACCTTGTCCGCCTGAATTTGCAGCACGGGCAAATTCGTCTGGGCCAGGCCGGTGGCGGCCAAAAGGGTGGACATAATCGCCAGCCTCGACGACAACCGTCCCCGCATGGGGTAATTAATAAGGAACATAAAGTAATTGATAAATGAGATGCGTTTAAAAGTCCATCCATTTTTTAGAAGCGACGATACAAGGCGGAATCCGATGGGGATTTCCCGCTTTGCGAAACTAGGCCGCCATCTTTAGTCCGCGAGGTGAATGACCGTGGCTCAGTCTGGCTGGATTACAGAAGGGATTTCACGACCGCCTGGTGCAGTAGGTTTTTAATCTCCAGGCACTCCGGGATCACCCTCGTTTTAATCAGGTTTTGGAGCAGGGCGTTAAGCCAGTCCCGTGACACCTCAATGGCGCCTGTCTCGAACACCGGGTTTTTACCGTCTTCTTGTAGGAGTCGATAGTTTGACAGCGTAATTCCAATGCCCTCCTGTTCCCCCTTCAAATCCATCTCAAGCCGGATAATCTTGTCGGTTTTATCAATTTCGAGTCGGGTCAGCTTGCCGTAGTTTTTTAAAAGCGTCTTGTTGAGTTCAGCCCTGACCTTTTCTATTTGGGCGCCCCTCGGCAACATTCGAAAAAAAACGATTTGGACCATGTCGCCCAACCCGCTGCCGGCGTTGATGAAATCGCTGAATTGCATGGAGTCCAATATGTGTGTGCTTTCATCGTGCCGCAAGTTCGCAAAAATCGCCCGGCCTCCAAAAGGCTACCGCCGCCACCCGGATGCGGCCGGATGCGGCAGCGATAAGAGCTTGGGACCATCACGCCTGAACCGGACCCGCCCGTCCACGCCGTGCGCGCGTCCCAATCAAAATTTTTAATCGTAATACATAAGCCCCCCTCACTTGCAATCGGCGCCGGGCGGCGTATGTTCCAGTAGCAACGGAGCTTTAGGTATCGGCAGGCCTTTCTACCTGCGATCGGTGTAAGCGCTGTGGCAAAAACAAGGCGTAGGTGTGATGCCTGCGCCATATTTTTTAAAACTTCGGTTGGCGTTTAAGGGGCGCCCCTTAAAGAGGGTGTTACGAAAGCTAAATTTATAATGTTCCAATTCATTGATGAATTTTGAAATTTTCATTTTCTGCCGCCGAAATGCGTCTTCACTCTG
>Ga0214172_1000345_pt1 | contig 21754 bp, 35 predicted proteins | sample TroBogEpilimnion_29_FD_153010 | JGI IMG/M metagenome (GOLD analysis project Ga0214172, IMG submission 153010) | Freshwater microbial communities from Trout Bog Lake, WI - 12JUL2007 epilimnion | ecosystem: Environmental > Aquatic > Freshwater > Lake > Epilimnion/Euphotic zone | place: Trout Bog...
GCTCGATAGTAGATACAACCCAAACGATGCACTCGTTCCCGTTTTCATTCGTGCGGGTCTTGCCGGAATCGTAGATCAACCCGTCTTTAAGCAACTTGCCCCGAGTTGGGCGCAGGGTATCGCCACTCATCTTGAGAACAGACTGCATCTCTTGATCGGTAGCTCCGCGCTCCATGCAATCAACTAGGTACTGATATACGCGAGCGCGCTTTTCACTCATGCGAGGCGCGGCCTTGATCTGCGCTTGAATAGATGTAGCTCTCATCGCTGACCTAGCGCAATCTGCGCGCAGAGATCCTGCACCTGTAAAAGTGAGTTCTCTAGCCCATTCTTCACAATCTGCTTACGGCGCGTTGTAAGATCAAGAGCGCAAATCTCTTCGTAAATCTCAAGGCGAACTCGGGCTTGAATAGCCTTAACCATCTTCTCAACTGCTTCTTGACCTTCAGGAGTATCAAGCACCAACTTCGTGCCATTGATCTTCCAATGGTTTTCTTTACAAATAACTTTCATCAGTAAGCCTTTCTTCAAGCATAAATACGAGTTGTAAGAATCCTAGCCCCACTACTGGAATCACGATAAAAAAGAATACAAGCATTTATGCACCTACCTTTTCTATAATTTTATTAAAAGGAATCCACTCGGTAACATCTCCAAAACGCCTTGGGTTTGGTACTGCTCTAACAGCAAATGTATCTGCATCAAGATATTCAACCTCAGCATTGTAGTTGCCAACTTTGACAACTCTTACAGGTACAGTCACAGTTCTAAAAAATTTAATATTATAAATTGCGCCGACTTCTACATTTTTCTTTTGCATTATGCAATCACCTCTGAGCAGTCATCGCAGAAAACTCCGCTTTGAATTTCAATCGCTTTTGCCTGAGTTGGATCTCCGCAAGCGCAATCGTTGCAAAAGACTCCACCATCTATCTTGTTTGTATATGCAGTAATCATTTCTTGCCTCCAGTTGCTTCGGGGTCGTTCGCCCCTAACAAGAAGAACGATACGCCCACTCAGGGCTAAAGGGAAGGCTATTTGGCAAGTTTTTTACTTTGTTACCAAATCGTTATAAACGAACAGATGTTCTAATTTGCCCCTTATAAGCAATCAAATTCTGAATAAGGAAATACCTCAATCGTTACTTTGTGTTGATTTCCGTAATTTTTAGTAGCTTCAACCGCTATAACCTGTGAGTCATCCTCGTAGCAAATGCCTGTAAGTGAATCAAAAACAGCTCTGATATTTTTATCAATGTCGGGTGGGGTAGTTGGATATTCCCTTTTAACTGTTTTTGGTCGAGCAAATTGAAATCTTATTCTCATACCAACTGGCCCATCTATAAGAGTGGCTCCCGCTTCTTTAGCCTTGAGAGCAAGCATTGACCGATAAACTGCTAATTCTGATCCCTTACTGTGGATGACATGACCGTTAATAACTTTCATGGATCCCTGGCTTACAGGTTTGATGCCCTCCAGTTCAAACTTAATCACGCCTCAACGCTGAGTGTTTCATAATCGGCGTAAAACTTCACCGTTGTACGGCCTGTTGGCTCTTGAAGATGTAGCTCGCGCCCAAAGCGATAAACCTCAATGTCGGTCACCATGAGGTGCTGACCGCCAAAATAAATTACATCGCCAAGGCTTACATCGCTTGCTTTGCGTACTCGAAGAGTTTTCATAGTTCCCCCTAGTTGTAACTCTTACAGAAAATGGTGACACAGATTACTTACTGGTGCAAATCGCTCAAACGCCCCAAAAGCGCCTTTACCGAATCGGGCATAGGAGCGCCCTGCGGGGCTTCGTCAGCCGAGTACCTAGGCGGTATAGCGGTTGGGGTAGTTACGAGCCTCTGAGAGCCGTTTGCGGGCGTTTTAGGTGGCAACAACGGATCGCCCCATCGGTCAGCATTGAGCCAAGTCGAGGCGTGAGCCGTATAGCCGGGGTTTCTGTTGGGATCTTCAGCGTATCTCCGAGCGCCGGCAACGATCTCCTCGGGCGTAGCTCGCCTGATGGCTTTCTCAAACGCCTTGAAAGCCGCGCCCTTGCCTACCTTCAATGGATAAATATTCCAAAACTCATCCCAGTAGTTATTTATGTTATCTGTATTCTGTATTCTGTTATCTGTAAGCGTTTTTTCAGCGTTAGTAACGCGTGATCGGTAGCGTTCGCCACGCTCTCGGCCCTGCTCGCGCTTCTTCTCAACCTCGGCTTTAGGGGTTTGGTACTCGGTGTAATTGACGATTTGATAGCCGCCTTCGACCTCTTCCCAAATGCCAGCCTCGACTAGCTCCTCGGGATCGCCCATGCGCTTAACGATGACCTTGTTGAGTAGCCCATCGGTGAGGTACTTCCCTGAGTAGCACAAGCCTTCGATGTAGAGCCTGAAAGCCGCATCACTTAATGGAAGAATCTTTGGGTTGGCGGGAAATCCGTCATCTAGTTTAATCCAAGTCATTTAATTTCTGCCCCTAAGCCAATTCGTTCAATAGCAATCTGAGCATACTCGGAATTTAATTCCGTACCAATAAAATTGCGCCCATTTGCAAGTGCAACAACCGCCACCGTTCCCGATCCAGTAAAAGGATCTAAAACAACATCTCCTTCCCGAGAGCCAGCAAGAACGCAAGGTTCAACCAGCGCTTCAGGCATGACTGCAAAATGCGCGCCCTTAAAAGGCTTGGTGTTTATAGTCCAAACATCTCGCTTGTTTCGAGTTGCGCTAGGCTTCCAAACATTTCCTGATTTAGTTGCGTGTTTTGGATCATTGCTATCTCCATATTTATTTCCACCAAATCTGATCTTGGCATTTCCAACATTAGAAACCGCAGGTTCTTTAATTGCTTGGTTGTCAAAATAATAACTGCGCGATTTACTAAGCAAGAAAATATACTCATGAGATTTGGTACATCTATCTGTAACGGATTCAGGCATTGGATTTGGCTTTGCCCAAATGATATCTTGGCGTAAATACCAACCGTCTGCTTGCAAAGCAAAAGCAACGCGCCAAGGTATTCCAACGAGATCCTTTGGTTTTAATCCATCTGGAACTATTGCGGAATGTTTCTTTTCCATATTACGCTCATCGTGAGCCGCACCAAGATTTCCCGCAGGGCCTTTTCCGCTTCCCGAATAGCTATCTCCAATGTTAAGCCAAAGCGTTCCGTCATCTCTTAAAACACGCCAAACTTCTCGAAATACCTCAACCATTGAATTTACATATTCTTGCGGACTTTCTTCTAGTCCAATCTGTTCATTTTCACCATAATCTCTTAAACCCCAATATGGGGGAGAAGTTATACAGGTCTGAATAGATCCATCTGGGATTTCCGCAAGCCTTGTTCTTACATCTCCAACCAAAATAGTTGCACTCATTCCTCGCCCCTTAAAAATCCAACTGCCTTATCAAAAGCAAACTTAATCCACATCGCGGCAGTACCTTCCTCGGGATCTTTGGTCAGCACCATGAAATCTCTAGCCTCTTCAAGATCGCCGGCAACCTCTGACCTGATTCGAGCCTCTAAGCCCTTCTCGTAATCTTCTAACCTCTTTATAAGATCGTAGTGATTTAAGTGGCATTTCCTTAAATCTTTCTCTAGGCAGAACGATTCGTGAACCGTGATAAACGCGGTCTCCGCTTCCTGAAGAATAGTTTTCATCTAGAACCTCCTATGGCTTCCTCTAGCGTAATGCCAAAGTCCTCTAAATGACGGCGTACTGGGTTCATGTCCGTGTCGTGAAGATTGCCGTTGCGGATATACACGCGCTCTCGCCTCGTAAAGCCTCCCCAAATCCCGAACTCCTCTTCCATGCCGGCTTTGAGGCACTCCTTCTGTATCAAGCAAGTAAAGCAAATCTTGCGTATAGCTCGATTATCTAACTGGCGCTCTCGCAGGTCGGCCTCTTCATGGTAGAAAATCTCGGTGTTGAGTCCTCGGCAGTTAGCCCTATCCCAATCCGTTCCGCGTACATTGATCTCTCTCACTTGCCAACACATCCGATCTCGCCAGTAGGGTCATAGAACTTGCAGTAATGCCGGCAGAAGAAAGCCGCTGAATTTTCCGGAGCAGGTGGCTCGGTACGCGACTTCACATCGGCTACCCACGCCCTAGCCTCTTCGACCAGTTTAGGATCGTAGTCGGCTTGCCAGACTTTAATATCGCTCATCTTGCCGTCTCTAGGGATGAATACCAGCCCTACGGTTTTAACGGGGTATTGCTGAGCGATCAGGCTTGCGTAAATATTGACCTGCATTTTCTGTTGCTTGGTAGGTAAGCCGCCCTTTGCCAACTTCGCTAGGGTCACGCTCTTCCAATCAAATACCGCTTGATCCTTGCGTGAGTAGAAATCGCAGTTGCCTACGAAGTATTCATCCTCAAACTTCTCTTCTAGGAGAAAGTCATCGCCAAAGATATCTGCGGCTTTCATCGCCTCAAAGATCGCGCCGTGTATCGCCGTTCCGATTATCGCCGCTAGGTTCTCGGTGTTGTGATTGGTAGCCGGGGTCTGCTGAAGAATGTGCCAAGCCTGACGGCGGCAACCTCCAACCGATGATGCCCCGAGAGCTACCTGCTTAGATCGCTCTCGGTTTGAGTCTGCATCTTTAAGCGCAGTTGTAAGAGTCTTGATTATGTCCATTTATAGAATCCTCCACTTCTAATAAGGTGCTAAAGTCAATCGTGCATTTGGTACAGATAAAGACCTTGTACGAGTTATACCAGCGCTTATGCAGTTTTCTATCCAACTTGGAACAGATTGCACAAGCCGCCATTAGTAAACTCCCGAAGCCTCAGCCGCGAGAAGATACTCGCTTGTTTGGCAGTTCGGGCATACAGGCTTTTGCTTATCGGTCTTGACGAGTTTTACGCAGTTATCGCAATATAAAGTAATCATTACAACTCCAATGTGGCTTTGATGGATGAGCTAATAGAACGGGTGATATCTACCTGAGTGCGGATTCGATTCACATTGGCCCGGCAAGCCTTTACTGATGCTTCGGCTATCGCTAGGCGTAGGTGCATGGCTTCGTTCTCAATAAGCGCCTGATCCTCGCGCATAGTCGCGGTCATCTTAAGATCAGAATGCGAGTTCTTCATACGAGATTTAGCCATTGCGATTTCATAGTTTGCTGAGGCAGAGTGGAACTCTTGCTCTGCTCCTACTAGATCGGCGTGTGCCTCATCCATCTCTTTAGATAGATCAAAGAGGCGCTTTTCTACTTGTTGCGGTGTAATCATTACAACTCCCTACATTTCCACCCGTTACGGGTCTGAACGATCATGTGCGAATCTTCCTCGGGCAAATAAGATTTACCGCATAGGCAAACCCTTAAATCTTCCTCGGTCATTTGAGCAGTAGCCCAATCTCATACATACCGATTAGAAAACCAAAGAACGCGGCGTTCCAAAAGATATAGCGGACTACTGTGCGAACTTGATAGTAGCGAGGCGAGCGACTTTGAGGGAGCGGGTGCATCATGCTCATTTGGTGTTCTCCAATACCTTCTTACGATCCGCGACTGCCTTCTTGATCGTAGTGTTGTTAGTTGGGATATCTAGGAGATTTGCTTCGTTGCAACCCTGATAAAACAACTTGAGTTCTGCAACCGAATCAATATTTGCAACCTGCTCTAGCGCTTCTACTGCCAACGCCTTCTGCTCATCAGTCCAAGCGGGTGCGGTGACAACTTGCTCTTCGCGGCGAGCTACCTTCTGCATTTCTTCGCGCGATGGGCGCTTACCCTTTGCGGCAAATCCACCATTCGCTAAGGCGCGGCCCAAACATGAAGTCTCGCAGTTCTCGACCCACGCATCACGATTTACTGGCGATGAGCCTTTGATCTCTTCCGCGATTCCAGTTGCAATCGGGTTAAGGTCATTGCGATCCGCGTAGATTGATCCGATCATCAAGATCGAGTTCTCGGTCTTTTCTAGTACCGCAGTATGAGTGCGACCATTTGGATATTTTTCCCAAAAGCGTTCTAGTCGAACTTCTACTGGTTCATAGTTATCTAGGTTGTAAGCCATTGCCGTTCCTTCCTAATCTGCCGGGATTGGCATTAGTAGGACTGTAAGGGATGACACCCCCAAAAGGCAAGGATCTTGTAAGGTGTTTTACCGCTATCCTTGGGGCATGATTTCAGTAATGGTGCGGGTATATGACTTAGAGGTAGAGATCCAATCCAGCGAGAATTTCCCTGACCATTTAGACGATATCTGCAATAGAGCTACTAAGCTCTTTGCTGAGGCCATAGATACTATGAAGTTGTCCAATATCGCCCTTACGGGCGAAGATTTGATTGACGGCGAAGAACAAGGCTAAAATCCTCACCCCCCCTGAAAAGCAAATAAGCCCCCACTCGCCATTGAGTAGGGGCTATTTTGTTGAGTTAAAAAAAATATTTTTTGGGGGGTATCCATATCCTACGGATATGTCTTAGCCCCCTTGCGTTTATTGCAAGCACCGTGAGAAGGTCTGACATTGGCAAGCGTATCATCGCCACCTTTGGCAATCGGCACTACATGATCTAAGTGCAACCCCATTTCCCACCCTTCCTGTCCAACCTTGCGGGGCAGGGATAAATCAATAGCCTCAGCGCATATATGGCAGATCGCTCCGTATAAGTCCAAAACATCTTGCGTAGTGTATTTCTCGGTAAGAGCGTTCATCTTTCTAGCCCTGCGCCTATGATAAGCCCGAGCAGAGACTTCGCGCCCCTTTTTAGATTTGATATATTCTCGACCTTTTTCCTTACGGCTTTCTTGAACTTCAGGGCGAGAGCGATATTTGGCGCGGGCTTTTTTGTTTATTTCCTTAGCGCGCTCAGGATTGCGAGCATATTGTTTGGCTGCCGCTATACGCTGAGCTACTTTGCAAGGCTCGCAAGTCGGTTCTTTTAATTTTAAATGGCGGTTATATCCACCGCGTGTACCGCAAGATGCTACGGGTCTGTTATTCTTATTCATGTACGAACTCCTTACAGTTTGTGCCAGCCTCGGGGTGTTTCCGCACCGCCGAGGCATTTATTCTAGCACTTAATCTAGCCACACCTGATACTGAGAAGTTAAGCGACCTTTTTCGGGATCAACAAAGGACAATCGTTGGCTAGGCGCACCTGATACTGCCATTGAATCTCTAGCGTAGCGGTTATCTGATTCGGTGCTACCTGTCCAGTAGATAGACCCTAAGCCATCGGCTAAAGGTTCCTGAGCGTGGCGATGGTAATGGCCAACCCAAATATCTCTGAAATCCCACCCAAAGGAAGACTTCCAGCGATTACCGGCAGCAATCCAAGCGCTAGGAGAAGCAAAGCCTCCGCGACCAATTTCGTCACCATGCATAAGAAGAGCGCGATAGTTACCGATCTCAACTTTCTGAATATCCTCGGGATCATCTTCCCAAGTCAATCTCTTCTCGCCTGAAAGTAATTGGCGCGACATTTCGTAAGTCATTCGATCAATGTTATCTTCGCGTGGAACCTCATCGCGCTTTGATCCAATTCTTCCGTGATTTCCAGCAGTAGCGATAACTGTTACCTTCTCAAAGTGAGATAGTAGGTAACGCACAAAGTCCACCTCTAGGCGAGAAACTGTAACGAATTGCCCAAAGAGAGAGTTATCAATCTGCCAGAGCTGAGCAGGGTAGTTGAATAAACCCTCAACCATATCCCCGCCAAACATAACCACGCACTCTTTAACCGGATGATGAGCGCGTTGTAATTCTGTTAGCGCAACTACCTTTTCGGCAAACTGCATAACGCGCCTACGCATAATGTCTGAGTTGTAACTTGTCGTTACTTTAGAACCCTGCCAGTCAGTTGAATGGATAAGGGCTACCTCTGGGCGAATCTTGCGCTTGTCTATTTTAGGCGCGACAACAGAATTAACGCCACCCATTGCAAGCATCGCTTCAAATGCTCCTTTATGAGTTGCCTCAACAAGTTCGCTAGTTTTTAACTTGATCTTTGCAAGTTCCCTTTGCGTATTGAGTAGGGCTTTGCGAAGATCGGCAATCTGCGGATCGGGTTCTAGGTTGTCTTTTAGGCTCATTTGGCGCACTTACAAATCTTTTTAAGATGCTTGTCCACACTTGCCCAAGCAACCGAATATCCTTCTTTTTGAAGTGCGGTCAATAGACCATTGGTAGATATTTTCTTTTCTATTGCCCCATCAAATGCTTTTTTATCCTCATCGTTTAACTGATAATAGATAGTAGCAACAGGACATAGTGCAGATTCATAATGAACGGTTGATAATCTTTCGGCTAGTGCCATAGTTAAACCTCCCCTTGAGAGAAGGGTAACAAACAAAAAAGACCCCCACCAATTAGGTGAGGGCGTGTTGAATGAAAAAGTTATTCTGTGAGGTTGTTCTGATACGGCGTAATGATGTGAGATTCGGATGCGATGTTGGGTTGGCTTGGTGGATTATGAGGAACGGCAGCGCCACCCATAAATGACGGAACGACAAACATCAATACTTTCTTGATATCGGTTGAAAAGCCGGTAGCGCCCCAAGCGGTCATGCCTGTACCTGCGGCAAGGGTAAGAGCCTTTGGATCGGTCAGTTTTAATCGAATCATGGCAACTTCTTCATCAGCTCGGTATAGGTTGCTTGGTTAATACCTGTAATTGGCAGTTTATTGGCGCTCTGAAAGGTTTTGACGGCATAGGCTTGGGTATCTGACCAACCGCTATTTTCGTAGGCTTGTGGGAGCAACCCTGCCTTAAATAGAGCCTTCTCAACGGCAAGCACCGCAGCAGTTTTGCTAGTCGGCTTGTAATCGCTCGCGTTCCATGCGGGCGCGGAAAAGGTTATAGTTGGCTTGGTTGTGGCGGGGCTTGTGTTATGGGTGACGGCTACGCCACCTGCACCAAGAGCAGTAGCTCCGGCAACGCCCCCTGCTACGAATTTATTTGTGCCTAGAGATTGAGCAGGTTTAATAGTTGTTGAATAGGCAGGGCGAACAATCGCCATGACATAAAGATAAGGGCGATGGCGAAGATAAACTCCACCCCCATTGGCTTGTGAGGCTGAGAGCGCATGATCAGGTGAGGTGTTAGCGCCAACCGTTGTAATGCCATCTTTGCTTGCGCCTACGATGATCTCAACATGAGAAGCCTGACCATTACCCTCAAAAGAGTAAAAAACTAGATCGCCGGGCTGACCATCATATTTGGCAACTACTTGATTATTGCGCTGAAACCACGCTAATCCAGCAGGGCAGTAGGAAAAGCCTTTAGGAGTCTGCGCGGCTATTAAATGAGATAGATTGTTTTGAGCAAATACCCACGATACAAACATAGCGCAGTATGGCGCGTTAGGTACGCCATACCAATCGCCGTAAGGGTTGGCATTATTCGCGCCTTCAACAAACCCAACTTGTTGTTGTGCCGTGTGGACAATATCAAGCGCGTTAGCCATAGGTTACTTAGTTGCTTCTGTTGCAACAATCTTCTGAGCATCCGCAAGTGCGGCGGCAACGATTGGGGCGGTAAGAGTTGCTGGCGCACCTGTTACTTCATCAATTTGATTAACAAGTGACTTAGGGTTTACGCGAGCAAGGATTGGAGCAAGCAAGCCACCAACTACTGCCTTACCTGCAACTACCTTGAGTGAATCGTGTGGAGCGATTTCGTGTGCAGCAAGACCTGCGGCAAGGATGCCGTAGAAGTAATGCTCGATATATGCTGCTTCTGACTTGCTGATCTTGAAATTAACTTTACTTGCCATTGTCATCTCCTGAGATATGTTCGGCGGCTGGTAATGTGCCAGCCTTTCTAAATCTTAGCGCATCCCAAAGCGGGGCAGGAATGGCGTGAATACCAAAGTGAGTGCGGTGGTGAGCTACGCAGAGAACCTCAAGATTGCCTGGGGATTCAATCCACGCTTGAAAGTCCTCATCGTTCTCAAAGTGCAACCCAAACGCCTGAGCCACCTTTACTGGATCGGTGTTCTCAATCTGAGAGAACTCAATGGTGGAGTGGTGGAGTTCGGCTTCGCCCGAGCAGAGATCGTCATTAACTACGCACTTCCAAAGCCCTTGGCGCTTGATGCGAGCCTTAGCCTCGTTGAACATATTGTAATGAGGATCGTCAGTTCTTGGCGCGTGTTCGGGAACATTGGTAATCATGTGGAGCGTTAGATGCTCTGAGTGTGCATCCGTCATTCTTTATCTTCTAGCAAGTCATGTAAGTGTTCAATCTCTTGCTTTTCCAATTTGAGAATATGGCGAATGATTTGAGCATCACGCTTGGTTTGCCCGATCATGGCGATACCGATGATGAGTTCAACTGTAACTGCAAGCCATGAGGCTAGGTTCATCCACTTAACATAGGAGGCATCATCGCCAAACCAATGAGGGCGAATCCACCACACAATCGTTACGGCAGTCCAGCCGATCACAAAGAACCAGTTGCGGATTAGCCCCTGAATCCACCAAGAAATCTGTTCTGAGAAGGTAAGAACATCACCAGTAACAGAGTGAATATATTTTTTCTTGAACACTTAATCTCCATCCGGGAATTTATCTCTAGGGTCAATCCATCTAAGCAATACAGGAACTAAGGCGGCTACGGAAGCCTGAATGAGAAGGTCGGGTTTAATTAGGTCTTTAGCGTGTAAGACAATCTCAAAAGCTACAAAAGTTTCAAACCAAGTAGCAACAATTCTGCGCCATTTAATCATTCTTCAATTTTAGATTTCAGGACTTCAACATCTACTTTGATTGTCTGTTGGTTCTCTATAAGAAGATCAACTTTGTTGATAAGCCCGGTCTTGCCTTCATTGTAGAGAGCGTATTCAACTCTGCGCATCCGCGAATCCATAGCGTGAAAGTGCTTGATAAGCCATCCAATACCACCGAGGATCATGGCGGCTACTGCGGTGTAATAGTAGATAGCCCCTGAGAAATTGGCTTGATTTACAAGAACATCGCTAGTGGCGGCTTTGAACATAGTTGCACCTTTCGGTTATGGTTTGATTCCCTGCGTTCCTACTACATCGGGCTTATCTGTGACTGCCGTTGTTGTAGTTGGCGGGGTTTTGAGGGCGGTTATTGTTGCTTTAAGGAGTGCGATCTCTTGGGCTTGATTTCCAATAGTTTCGCGCATTTCCTTTAATACTTCGTCAATAGGTAGTTCCATTATTTGCCTTCTAACTTAGTTAAGCGGTCATTGATTTCTTTTAATGCCGATATGGTGAATACGCCTAATTTATCATAAGCAATAGCATCTGGTTGATTATCTTTATTGTAAGTAACCATTGGTTTTAATTCAGGAATTAAATCCACATCTTCTGCAATTAAACCAAATTGTTTAACATTTGGGGTATCGGATACTTCTGCCTTATATGTAAAACTTACTGGATTAAGTTTAACAAGGGCAGAAAGATAACCAGTATTATCAATTTTTATATTTTCTTTATATCGCCGTGAAGATGAATTGTAATAAAATCTACCATTAGACGATCTCCACCAAACGGCGTAATCGGTTGAACTGTTGTAAGTAGTCATTGCGTGAACTTGAAGATTTCCACCTATATCGGCAGTTCCAGATGTAGTAAGCGATGCGGCAGTAAGCGCTCCGGCGGCTGACCAATTATAGATACCAGAGAATCCAAGAGTTACTGAATTAAAGGTAGCATCTCCAGTAGAAGAATTAAGGAAGAAAGCACCGCTACCACTTAAATAAGTTGAACCAATCGTAAAACCACCAACGGTTCCAGCAGAAGCATGGATTGTTCCTGTGATATTTGCGCTAGTGGCGGTAAGATTTCCTGAACTATCTACATGAAAAGTTCCTGATCCGTTATTTATATCAAACCCTACAAGATTTCCAGCCGTTATTTGAGTTGCTTGAATAGACCCTGCATAAACATAAGATGAAGATATTTGAGTGGCAGTAATGGTTCCAGCGGCAATTTGAGTTGCGGTTATTGTTCCAGATGTAATAACGCTTGCGTTTAATGATCCTGTTTGAATTCTGCTTGCAGCAAGATAGCCTGTTGAAATATTGCCAGCATTAATGTTTGATACATTAACTACGCTTGCATCAATAGTTCCTGATGTAATTTTATTAGCAGAAAAATTAGCAAGAGCGTTTGTTCCAAGCGATGTTGGACTCCAGCCAGAACCAGTCCAATAAGAAATTGCGTTATCAGAAGAAGTGTTAAACCACATATCGCCAGTAATAAACTGAGTACCTGTGTATGGGGTTGTTGGGGTTGATCCTTGACGATAAATAGCGTTCTTGCCATTAGCGGTACTTTGAGCAGCAGTAATAGCGGAATCTTGAGCAGAAACCCAAAATGAACCATCCCAAATAAAAAGTTTGTTTCCTAATGCCGTATCAATCCATTGGTCATTAACTGCATTGGCGGTTGGGGCGGTTCCTGAATAAAAAACTGTGTTCTTTGTGCCAGCAAGGGCAATGGCGGTAGTGGCTTGGGTATTAGCAAATTGGGCGGCAGTAGTGGCTTGAGTTGCAAGAACGGTAGCTTGAACCGCCGTTGCTTGCGCGGCATCGGCAGTATCCTGCGGCCCACTAGGGCCAGTTTCTAATTTACGCAAACGATCATTTATGGTTGCAAACATATCTTGTATGTTTGGGGTCATATTGATATAAGACATTAGTTAGTCACCACCTGTCCTGTGCCAAAAAGCGGTTTAGTAAGAGTGACTGTAATTCTATCGGGGCCGTTTTCGCCCGGCTGAGCGTTCATAGCCACAATTCGATATTGGGTACTTAATCCGTTAGGAAAACGATCATCTTGTAAGACAAGGCGAACAAAATCACCTACGCCATAAGTGCCAAATTGAGGATCGCCATAAGAAGGCAAGACCACCTGAACAGTAGTTGGAGGTTGGGATATAGCATTGAGATTGCCAAGAGTAATAGAACCAAGAAGCGGCTTGCTAACCACATCGATAAGGCTGATGGAATCTTCTAAGAGCGCGGCGGTTCCGGTAGAGCTGATAGTTCCACCTGTTGTATCGTCAGTAGCGGTGGCTTGATATTTATTAACATTTGCGCCATAGCCCAAACCATAAAGGGTATTAGCAGATTTAATGCCATCTTCGGGGAAAGTGTATTCAACAAGATTGCCTGGAAATTGAAATACTGTAGTGGCTAAACTTAAACCATTGCCAAGGTAAGGCGATCCCATAGCAAAGTTTTTAACAATTTTGTTAGATGATGAACCTTCGGCTGACTGGGTGTAGGTAATAGCAAAATCAAAGAATGGCTGAGCAGTACCCACATCAAGACCATCAGAAAGGTCTTTAATGGCCTGATACAACTGTTTTAATTCAAAGTTGTAATAAGTGCGGCTGACCGAATAACCTGAGGTTGTAGTAGTGGTTTTTAGCCCAATATTGCCATGAGATACGCCTTGAGCGTAAGAGATAAGATCATTAGCAATATAACAAGGATCTTTTGAAGTGTAGGCAATTTGAGTGTGGCTTGTGGAATAGTAACTAGGGTTATTAGCCGATGTGATTCTTCGCCGAGTAAAGTAACTCATCATTTCTTGAGCAGTAATACTAAGGATTTGAGTTGAGGAATCCCAACTGCGATCCCAAATAATTCCACCCCATACAATTTGATCGCCATACATTACATAAAGGCAAGTTTGAGAAGGTGAAGTTCCGTCAAGGGCGTTCATTCCTATAACATCAATACCTGACAAAAGGAGATCGCCTGTAAATGTTCCAATGCTATTTAGTTGCTGAGTAAAATTTACATTTGTGAATGGCAACTCAGAGAGAATTGGATTAGGCGTTGCACCGTTCTGCCATAGGGCAGTAGTCATATATCGAAATTCTGACATTAGAGATACGCATTTCTGTAATTAATTTGCATAGTTCCGCTACTCATTGTCCAGGTTGCTGAACTTTGTGGTGGCACATTAAGCCAATAGTAACCTGAAACAAAAGTATTTCTAGCCGAAGTTGCGCCCTGACCAATGACTCTTTGAAGAAGGTCAATAGTCATTGTTGCGCTACTGCTCGTAGAAAAGAGCATATTGTAAGTGCCGTCAGAAATGGTAAAGGTTGATGGAGTTGTTGTTATGGTGATGTAAGGGCAAGTTGTGGCAGTTCCGTTATTTACAAGGGAAATAGAGCTACCCGAACCAGTTTTGGCAGTATCGTCATAATAACGAGGGTCAGGGAAAAAGAATTCAACTTGAGTGGTGATATATCCGTAAGTGTAATCAGGATCAATAGAGGTTTCAATTTTGCGAACTCTGCCATACATACGCTTCAAACCTGTAACTGTGGAGTCACCGGCGAGAGATTCATTGACAAGTTGGAATTGGAATAAACCAAATATTTGCAACTGAGAAGGTGTGCCAATTTGTAAAGGCATAAAGGCGGTTTGTAACTGCTTGTAGTAATACTGAGCGTTGTGAGTTCCATCGCCAATAATGACAATATCAATCGTAACTGTTCGACCATCATAGAAATCGCGCCCTGAATACGAGCCGTCAATATAACCTCGGTTATCATCTTGAACACGCAAAGGCGGTAGGCTGGCAAGCCCATCTACATTCTCAACAATGTAAGGCGTTCCCGATCCAAAGATAAAACCATTGTAAGCAAACTGATATGGATTTAGACTTGATACGCTTCCCATTATTTGCCTTTCGTAACGCCTAGTGTTGCTTGTTTTGTAACTTGTGCAGCAACCGCGCTAGGGTTTGGATTATTAATAATATTAGTAATTGTAACTGATCCAGTCTTGGCTGATTTGCTATATCCGCTTTTTGCTTTGCTTGTCTTTGTAGATGTGTCATAACGAGTTACACCACGACCAGCAAGATTGGGAGTAACACTTGGTTTAGGGGTTGGTGTTGCAACTTTAGAAGCACCCGATGAAGAGAGATCTTTATGAAGCAAAAAACCGCCATAGACTGCGGCAGCTCCAGCAAGGGCGGCAGTTGCGGCGGCTACGCTAATACCACCCGTTGCAAAGGCATCTGCAATAGCGGCTGCGGCTGCGGCATCTCGAAGTGCTTGATACGCTTTAATCATTGTGCCAATAGCAGATATGATTCCGGCAACTTTAGGAACTGCCCAAATAACGGCTAGGGCTACGCCAAGACCTTCAAAAATTGTCTTGTGATCGCTAATAAACTTGAATAACTTTTCTAAGCCTGGAATACCTGTATTAGTAATCCAGTTGGTGAGTTTTGTAAGGGTTGGTACGAGTTTAGTTCCGACCTGAACTTCAAGCGCTTGGAAGTTAGCCTGAGCGACTTGAATAGATCCTGATAGCGTGTTTTTAAACTGATAAGCCGCACCGCCAGCGCGTGATTCAATAGCCTTAAGGATTTCAGCAAAAGAAGCGCCTTTAGGAATTGTCTTACCAAGGGCAAGACCTAGATCGCCAAGACCTTTAGCTTGACCAATAGAGGCACGAGCTACAAGAGTTCCTGCATCGGCAAGGGATATTTGTTTAAACCGAGCAAGATCGGCTGCGGCTCCAAGGCTATTAAGGGCAAGTTGTGGACTACCTGAAGCGGCGGTCATCTTGGCTAATGCGCCGTAAGTATCGTTATAGGTAAATCCAAGAGCCATCATTGCTTTAGCGTGTTCGTCAATAACAGGCTTAGCGGCGGCAAAACTAACGCCAGTATTTTTAACGGCTATCTCAAGATTAGCCTGAGATTTCTCAACGGTATCAAGAGTCTTTACGCTGGCAATACCAAAAGCAGCAAACGCTCCACCCAATCCAAGGATTGCCGTACCGGCAAGTTTAGAAGCTTTTTCCATTTTACCAAGAGCGCCACTAGCAAGAACGCCATTCTTTTCCATTGTTGCAAGTTCTTTATTGACTTTGCCAAAAGTAGCAAGAGCTTCAGTAGCTTTAGCCTTTATCTCAAAGAGAACTGGGGGAAAGAACTCTGCCATAGTAGCCTCCTAGAGAGCCAAGTGTTTGCGGATAATGCCAAGTGCCATAGGTCTAAACTTTTCCCACGCTGGCTTCATATATGGGAACTTTGTATCTTTAGGCCAGTTGCCCCCACCAAGTTCAACCCTGCGACCATAGATAATTGTTGGGCCAACTACGGCTGAATAGGTGGCAAACCCCTCGCGCATCTTCTCGCCCTTAATAGATCGGCGCAAGTTGCCTGTGCGGTTCATTGGTGGCTTGTTGGGTTCGGCTTTAGTACTAGGTTGGCGCTTGCCTTTAATTTGTTCTTTAGAAAGTTGAATAAGTTGAGTCATCATCTCATCGCGCGCCATACGAGCGCCATCATCAATACGAGTCTGAGCCTTTAAAATTGAACGCATAACTTCAGGAATGTTGTTCTCGATCATTTTCAACCTCCTTGACTATGCCCCATATTTTGATAATCCAATCAACTATTTCTGCGGGTTGCTCGTCTGTTTCTTGAGGAGTCCAACCAAATTCTTTCGCGCATAAATAGTAAAAATATTCTTCATAAGGATAATCAAAGTTTTCGTTAGTTTGATTACCTTCTATAACCCACTTTAGGCGTTCAACTCTCCTAAAGGGCTATCGGGGTTCTGCTGGTTAGCAGGGGTATCGGTAAAGTCTGTAAAGATAGCCGATTGAGCCTTAGCCGCTTCTGCCGCTAAAGCATCGTAGTCAGGCATAGTTAGCTCATCAAGTGAGACGATGTGAATTGATGGGATAATAAGGTCAAACGACCACGACTCGACAAGAACCGCAATTAAGCCATCGGTCATAGACATAGCCTGAAGCAAGCCTTCTTGACCATTAGCCGCCGCAACAACCTTCTTGCGATCTTTCACGCGTAGGGTTGATGGGTCGCGCAATACTGCGGTGTTACCTGATGGGAGCGTAATAGTTTTAGACATTGGTTTCCTTCCAACTTGCCTTCGCAATAATAGCCCGACTAGGAGAGGGGAAGGCGGCCTCTCCTAGCGGGATTCTATCGGTTACTGGAATGTTCCGCTTGGGAGTGCGTTCTGAAGCGTGAACTTAACAGGTGAATAGCCAGCAGTTGCGCCAACATCTGTTGTATTTCCAAGACCTTCGATATCTACGGTCACTTCAACATAATCAGCGTTGCGCTCAATCGCGCCAGTTACATAAGCACCCTTTGAGAGAGTGAAAGCAACCTGAGTAGCAGTTGCACCTGAACCTGTTGAGAAGTTGAAGGTAAGGGCTGGCTGAGTGTTGGTGATGTAACGAGTAAGTTCTGCATCATCCTGCATAACAAAGGTGATCTTACCCTTAGCAGTTAGCGCGCCAAGAAATACCTGATATGGGGATTGAGTATTAGATAGACCCCAAATAGCTTCTGACTTGCGTGAGAGATCAAGGGTTCCGGTACGAACATAAGCGATCTGCGATCCACCAACTGTTACCGTTCCAGTCCATACCTGAGTAGGAAGAACTGTTGAGAACGATGGGGCTGGAGCAGTTGTAGTAACTGATGGGAAGCCCATAGCCTTGACCGTGTATTCCAACATTCCGTCAGCGTTGAATGTAAGACCAAAGTCTGTAATTTGAGCGCCTGGATATTGGCGTGTGTTGGCTGAATAGAAGTCTGTGATGGTGAGAGCCTTTGGCTGAGCATCGCCAGTTGTTCCTACGGCGTTCTTAACCGCAATAGCGTGTGTGTAAGGGGCTGATGAACCTGTTGTGGTTACATCGCCAAGTACGCCAGCGATCCAGTAGCCGATTGTGTCTGCAAAGACTGGCCCACCAAAGTCAATGGTTGTGTGACGGCGGCCCTGAACATAGGCGTAGTTCTCAACGAGTGAGCCACGAAGCCCTGTGTCGTAAAGAGGTGCGATTACATCAACAGGCTTAAAACTGTTCATGGTAACTGGCACAAAGTTTGTAGCCGTTACTGGTGTTCCTTTTGTCGTTTCTAGGGCAACGCCTAAATACGACTTAACGGATGGTTGTGCTAGTGCCATTATTCATCTCCTACTGTTGGCTTGGACTTGGTGGACTTTGATGAAACATTTGCTGCGCTGAAATCTTCAGGCGCTTCAAAGGTGTCATTAGGTTGAACTGTTACTGCGATACTTGGGAAAACTCGCTCATCTGAGCCTGTATAAGTGAACTGCATGATTACTCCTATGCGTTGATTACTTGGGTAACATCAAATCGAACAACCGCCCAAGTTTCGGTAGCAGTACCATTGGTGGACATTGGTTCGCCGTAAGATGTGTTAATGACTGGTTCTGCCGCTTGCCATACAAGTACACCTGACTTATCGCCAAACTGATGATCTGAGCGAAGGCGGTTCTTGAGGTTGTCTATCACTCGGTCAAAGTCAGCCATAGCATCCTCGGCATCATTTTCTAGCGAATGATGAAAGAGCTGAATTGCTACTGAGTAATCAACCTTCTTGATGCCAGTAGCCACACCTGCTGAGGTATAGCCACCCAAGCCGATACGAGTTTCGGTTTCTGACTCAATAAAGACTACGGCAGCGCAACGGCTTCTCTGAGAAGGTAGGGCATTGACCTCAAAGTTAATACGCTTAGGAAAAGAGGTAAAGACCTGATTAATGCCATCTACCTGCGGTGGCTTGATGAAGGTGGCAATAGTATCTCGGGCTTCTTTGCGACCTACTGCCATTATCTGACCCTACGATAAGGGGTAAGGAGTTCTTTAGCGAGCGCAATATCTTCGCCCATCTTATCCTTGCCCGCAACAGTTTGACCTGCGGTATTTGAGATCGCCATAGTCATTGAGGAATCGCCACGAACCTTGAGCATTGCAGTAGTCACCAAGATCGCTGCTTCTTTGACGGCTGGCGGTAGTGCTGAGATTGAAACGCCGGTTCCGTGTGAGTAAGCCAAAGGCGAGGCAAGGGCTACTGTGGAATTGCCGTAGGTGTGGTTGCTGGCGATTGTGACTAACTCTGAGTTGAAGCCGTCATAGATTTGTAGGCTTGAATTAGCGATGATACCTGTTGGATCTGCGACTACCAGGGTGGATTGCCCTGCGGTTGCGCTTGTAATGGTCGTATTGGCGTAGCCAGCAACATACTGAAGATTAACAAACAACTCACGGCGAGGAGTCATTGGCAAGCCGAATTGGAGTGGGCCTTGGGTGGTGTAGTTAAAGCTGAGATTGCCAATCGGCATAATGATTTGAGAATCCTCAATCCACGCAACGGATGGATCAACGATTGGGTTCATCTGAGAAGTAGGGTTGCCGTAACTGAAAGCAATAACGGCAAGAATAGGGTTGTAGCGTGGGTGGATACGCAGGGTTCCATCGCTACTCAAGCGACCACGCATATTCTCGGTTTCGGTTGTAGCCGCGAGAACCTGATTGCAATATGTGTCAATCCACGATGAGGCGCGGGCGATCACATTAGAGAGTTCGGCATCCTGCACATCGGGGTCTTGAGAGTTGAATACTAGATTGTCAATATCAATAGCGGTAGGGGCGTTCTTGAACTCAGCAAGGGTCAGGTAAGGGGTGGAGAACTTATGTGTTGTGTTGGTATAAGCATTAGCCATTTATTTCTCCGCACTTTGAGCATTTCTTGAAGAATGAACCGAACCCGCAGGCTTTACAAGGAAAACCTACTGCCGAACTATTAGCGATTACGCCGCTTGCGCTCGCTACGCCTAAGCCTTCTGCCTTGAGTTTCTTGACCAGTTTAGGATCGTTGATATGGAGTAATCCATCTTTACCAACGAACTTGCTTTTCTTGCCATTGGGCGTGTTGATTGAAACGCTGGTCATACCCTTTGGTGGAATCATCTTTGTCATTGTTTGCCTCCTTTTATGAGAGAGAGCGCACCTTGCGATGCGCTCTCAATCGTTGTGATACTAAGCAGCCTTGATACCGGAAACTGCACCTGACCATGTTGGGCCATATGCAACGAATGTTCCACGGAAGTAGGTTGATGCTTCGTTCTGCAACTGGATCTTAGGCCAGTTGAGATATGTGTAATCCTGCACATTCACAGCAGCCCAGAGATTTGAAACCTCTGAGTTCTCGAATGGAAGGACATAAGAAAGGATTGGAGCAACGCCCTGTGGAAGGTATGGGTGAACTGTGAGATCCACGAGCTTACCTGTAACTTCGTTGTGGAGTGCATCAATCGTTGCGCCACCGACATAAGAGCCGGTTTCGCTCTGAGTGAGGTTCAAACGGTATGCAGATGTTGAGCCAGCAGACTTGATTGCATCTGAGAGCTGCTTACGATCTGAACCATTCATGAAGATCTCATCAGGGTTAGCGAGGTTGTTAGCGTACATTGCAGCAAAAGCAGTCTGGAACTCTACGCCAGGGTTGCTTGTTGAGAATGTGCTATTGATGTTGTTGTTGTAACCTGACTGTGCGCCAAGAACATAAGCCAAGATTCCGTCATAACCTGCTGAGTAAGCAGATGTGTCGGCAGCGTGGTTTGAAGCAACATCGCCTGTTGTAGCAAGAACGCCCTGAAGGGTGAACTTGAGGGTAGCAGTACGACCCTGATAGAACTTAGCAGTATCAGCAGGCTCAGAAGCGCCTACGCCTGAGAATACCTTGTATCCGAGAGCGCCTGAAATTGCTGCTGAAACGACAACATCGATAACCTGAGTTGATCCGTCTGGAGTTGCAGAAGCAACTGAAGATACAACTGAGTCACCGAATGAACCAGCATCAGAAGTAGCCTTGACCCATACCTTAGTACCAGCAGAAATAGGTGTTTCACCTGTAACGGCAGTACGAGCAGTAGCGGTGATTGTTGGAGCAGCAAGTGCGCCTGAGAATCCGTTACCAGCAGTTCCGCGACCCATCAAAAGCATACGCTCTTCAGCGAGCATTGTTGAGTAGAGGAGTGAGCGAGCAGAAGTCGCAATGAGATCCTGGTATCCAAGACCTGAATACTGAGCATCAAATGTTACATCATCGCTCAAGCCGAATGAGCTATAAGCGAAGATTTTATCGTCAGCAGTATAGGAAATCTTTGGGCCACGGTTGAGGTATAGAGGGTTAGCAGAACCATTAACTGCAAAGTTGTTCTGTGTAGTTTCTGTGATACCTGGGTGGATGTTTGATGTACCTGTGATCGCGTTAGTGAATCCTGTGATTCTCTTGATGCGGTGTGCAGTACCGACACCCTTTGTACGAGGGAGCTTGTTACGAAGTGGTGTTGGAACTGGTACGAGGTACTTAGCAGGTGCTTCGAGGTCGAAGGCTGCGAAGGATGAGTTAAGTGGTGATGTAAGGCTGATATCCTTGGCAATGTCAGCAGTTGATTCTGCGAGAGCATTGTTAAGAGCAGCAACTCCATCGGCTGAGAGTGACTTGTTAGCAAAAGCCTGTGGAAGTCCTGCATCCACCTTCTGCTTGAACATTGGGTCAAGGTTTGGCGCTGCTACTGCTGACTTAAGAGCAGTTTCAAACGCCTCGTTCTTGGCAGCCAAGTCCTTTGGCGATGTTTCGCCAAACATTTCTTGTGCGTTAGGCATTATTTTCCTTTTCGTTTAGAGTGTTAGCTTGTCGATACCGGCGGCTTTTAGTGCTTCGTTAGCCATTTCGATGTATCCACGAGCGAGCATTGGATCAGTTGAGGCATCTGCCTTAGCCTTGAATTGCAAAGCCTTGGTGATATTCTCATTTTGAGTATCTGGTGATTGCTTTGTTGCGGTGCGCTTTGGCCCACCTGCAACGGTTTTTTCTAGTGCCGTTGCTAGTTCGGTTTCAAGACCCAAAGCCTTCTCTACTGCTGACTCTTTTTCAGCAACTAGAGCGACTTTCTCTGCTTCAAACTTTTCCATAGCACTCTTAACGGCTTCT
>Ga0214172_1000349_pt1 | contig 21606 bp, 11 predicted proteins | sample TroBogEpilimnion_29_FD_153010 | JGI IMG/M metagenome (GOLD analysis project Ga0214172, IMG submission 153010) | Freshwater microbial communities from Trout Bog Lake, WI - 12JUL2007 epilimnion | ecosystem: Environmental > Aquatic > Freshwater > Lake > Epilimnion/Euphotic zone | place: Trout Bog...
ACCCTTGGGTCTCGGGGGTCTGCCCGGACCCGCAACACTCAACGTCACGGGCAACTTTTTAGCGAGCAACACGTTGGGCGGGTCGAACGTTCTGACAAGTCTCATGAACGTGAGCAGTGCGTTCCTTGCCCAGACCCTTGGGAGTCCGCAAGGAGGTCTTGGGGGCGGGGGCTCTGGGCCCGGGACTCTAAACGTCACGGGCAACGTTCAAGTCTCGAACCTTTTTCAGGTTCCAAATATTTTTACAAATTTTTTGAATTCAGTGACCCTGAACGTGACGAGTCTCGTGGCGGGTCAGATGGGTCCTGGGCCTGGGTCCCTGAACGTCTCTGGGAATGTGCAGGTGAGCAACTCTCTCCAAGTCCCGAACGTGTACACGACCCTGAATGTTACCAGGGTCGCAAACGTGTCCGTTGTGTCCGGCCTTTTGAATGCGGGGATCGGCACGTCAAACGGTCTTCCGAACGTCTGGGTCTCTGGAAACGTCCAGGTCTCGAATTCCGTGACTTTGCCCGTGCTTTATGCCTCGGGCGCGAACGTCGCTCGGGCAAACGTCCAGACCTTGGTCACGGGCACATGGACCTTGTCTGGGAACGTCCAGGTCTCGAATACCGTGACTACGCAGAACGTCCAAGTCTCGGGAGGAGGTTCGGCAAACGTCCAGACCTTGAATATTGCATCAGGAGGGCTCGCCGTTTCGTCTCTGGGTCTGGGCGCGACGCCCGGGGCGAATCTCACAGTCACGGGGAACGTCTCGTTCGGGTCTTCCGTGGTGACCGGCGGGCTCGCGTCCCTGGGTCAACTCACGTACGTGGAGGACTTGGTACGGAGGTCGCCGCACCTCCTGCCGAGCGTATCAAACGCCGCGCAAATTCAGGCGTGGATCCGCGCGAGCTCGAACCTTTCACGGACCGCCGGTTCATTTTCGACCCAGGCTTCTGCAAGCGCTCCAGCGTCTGGGTACTGGGGCTCGGTCCTGTGTCCTTCGGGCCAGGTTGTTCTGGTCCCTGCAACGGCAAATAACGTGGGTGTTTGGAATCCACGCACGGGGCTCTTGACCCTCGGGCCGGACCAAGTCTCGGGGTTCCGCGGGGGTGTCCTTGACCCGACCGGAAACGTCATCTTGGTCCCTTGGACATCTACGGCCGTGGGCGTCTTTTGTCCGGCGACCCTAAGAACGAGCCTCGTCCCGACGGGTCTGAGCTTTCCCGGTTTTGACGGCGGGTGTCTCGTGCCCTCCGGAAACGTCATGTTCTTCCCGTACTCGACGGGTGGACCGCCCGGGCAATACAGTCCTGTCATGCAGACTTTTTCGCTTCAGGGACCGGGGATCGGGGCGGGTCAGATTCACGGGGGCGTACTCACGCCGACCGGACAGATCATCATGAGTCCGGGAGTTTCAGGGACCGTGTTTGGTCTGGACTCTGTGTCTCTCTCAACGACGACATGGGGGCCAGTGATTGGCGCGGGCCAAGACTCGTTCTTGGGGGCGGTCCTGGACCCACTCGGGAACGTGGTTTTCGTCCCGTACATGTCTGGGAATGTCGTGACTTTTAGCCCGAGCACAGGGACCTGGTCAAATGTTCAAGCAACGGCAGACGGACTCGGGTCCTGGTCGGGAGGGACCTTGGCCCCGACAGGAAACGTGATTTTCTTTCCGAACGGCTCTTCAAATATAGGACTCTTTGATCCGGTCGCACTCACATTCTCGAACGGGGCCTCCGCCGGGTCCGGGTCGGGGTACGTGGGCGGGTCTCTCCTTGTAAACGGGTCCCTGGTCATGAGTCCCGGGCCGAACGCAACGGGCGTAGGAATCGTGAGTTACCTCGGAGCTCATTCGACCCAAGAGTTTTGTACGAGTCCCTACGTGAACAAGGGCCCGTGAGACAGGACCCCGCAAGGGGTCCTAGATCCAAAGAGTCCTGGACGTGAGAGAGCCTCCACAAAACTCTCGACTCTTTAGTAGATGGGTCCAGTCATCACTAATTTCGGGGACTCGAACACGACGGGAAACACCGTCCTCCAACAGAACTTGACAGTACAGGGGTCATCAACAATATTTTACGGAAATGTCTTGGCCGGGTACCCAAGCACGAGCCTAGCTAACGTCGCGAGCCCGTTTGCCTGTGTGTACACCACGACCATGAATACACTCGTCGCGAATCTCGCGAGTGTGTGGGGCCCAACAGGCTTTACGGGCGTGGGGACCTCCGTACCATCCGGAACGACCCTTTACGTCCAGGGGAATGTCGCAGTCAGTAACGCACTCAGTACGCCAAACGTCTTTTCGACACTCGTAAATACTCAGGTCCTGAATGTCACGAGTATCTTCGGAACGGCGGGATTCACGGGTATCGGGACCACAGCCCCTTCCGGAACGACCATGTATATCCAGGGCAACGCGTACGTGACAAATGCCCTGACCACTCCGAACGTGTTTAGTTCTCAGGCGAACGTGACATCCCTGAATGTTCAGACGCTCATATTTACCCAGAGTTTGGGCATCGGGACAACACCGGGCCTCGCGAACCTGAGTGTCAACGGCTGGATCAACGTCACAAACTCGATAGTCACGACCAACGTGTACGCAAACACAGCAAACGTCCCGAATCTCAACGTCCAAAGTATTTGGGGCCAGTCTGGGTCGGTGGGTATAGGGACCACGGCGCCTTTCGGAACGACCCTTTACGTCCAGGGGAACGTCTGGGCAAGCAATTCGCTCGTTGCGCCGAACATCCTGAGTAACGTCTCAAACACGCTCGTGGCAAACGTCTCGACCCTTTTGGTCCAGGGTCTCACGGGTCTAGGCGGCGCCTTAGCCTCTGGTCCGACCCTGAACGTCCTTGGGAACGTAACCGTCTCAAATGCCCTTGTGACGTCGAACCTCGTGGCAAACGTGGCGAACGTGTCCGGGGCGAACGTCTCGACCCTTTTGGTCCAGGGCCTCACGGGTCTAGGCGGCGCCTTGGCCTCCGGCCCGACCCTAAACGTCCTTGGGAACGTCACGGTCAGTAATACCCTCGTGGTCGCGAACCTCGTGGCAAACGTGGCAAACTTGGCCGGGGCGAACCTTCAGACAGTCACCGTGCCCGGGAACTTGGCTGTTGGTGGGGCCTTGGCCTCTGGTCCGACCCTGAACGTCCTCGGGAACGTGCTCGTGTCCAACGCCCTGACCGTCACAAACGTCTTTGTGACTGGGTCCCTGAATGTCGCACCGGGCCAGGCGAACGTCACGAGTTTCGTGGCGCTCCAGGCGGGACTCGGTGGGGCTCTTCCCCTGGGCCCGACCCTGAACGTCCTTGGGAACGTGACTGTCTCGAACGCCCTCGTGACGTCGAATCTCTTTGCAGGGCTCGCAAATATCCAGGTCCTGAATGTCCAGACCTTTTCGTTCGCTTTCCCACTCAACGTGGGCGTGGGGACCACGGCCGGCGCTTCGAACCTCACGGTCGCTGGGAACGTCCAGGTCTCAAATGCCGTGACGACCCAGAACGTCTTCACGGGTACCCTGTACTATGGCGAGGACCTGTTTAAGAGGGGTCCGTACCTTTTGCCGAGCGTGGCAAACGCCGCGACCATCCAGAACTGGGTCTCTGCAACGTGTAACGCAGCGAGTCAGCCCGCGCGGTCATGGTGGGCCACGAGCCCGGCCCCTTCGTTCGGAAACGTCGCGTCGGGTCCCAAGGGCCAATCGGACTATTGGGGAGGCGTGTGTCTGCCCGACGGTCGTGTTCTGTTCGCGCCCCAGAATGCAAGCAACGTCGGATTTTTCAATCCAGCCACTGGTCTCTTTTCGTCCGTGCCTCTCGGCGCATCTCCAGGGTTTCGCGGGGGTGTGCTCCTGCCTTCTGGAAACGTAGTTTTCGTCCCATGGACTTCTGCAAATGCCCTCGTGTACAATCCCCTGAGTGGCTCCTTCGCGAACGTGCCCTGTGGAGGGGCTGCTTTCCAGGGCGGGACGCTCTTGCCCTCTGGGAACGTTGCTTTTTTTACAAAAACTTCTGGAAATATAGGCGTTCTGAATCCTTCAACCTTGACCTTTTCGAACGTCGGGCCCATGGGACCGTTCGGGGGCGGCGGGATCCTCTTACCCACGGGGAACGTCGTTCTGTGTCCGAGTGCATCCACGGGGAATATAGGCGTGTGGAACTCTTCGGCCGTTTCGTGGCCCATGGGTCTAGGCACATTCACGAATGTCGGGCCAGTCAACCCCGCGAATGATTGTGGATCGGCCGTTCTGACCCCTCAAGGGAACGTCGTATTCATGCCTTCGGGCCCGGGTGCGAACCTGATTGTCTGGAACCAGAGCCTATCGAGCCCGGGTACAATCCTTGCGTGCGGAGCATCACTTTTGGGCGGTGCCCTTTTGCCTTCTGGGAACGTGGTCACGACTGGCCCCGTTGGGTCTAACGTGGGTATGTTCGATACGGTCGCTCTTACATTCTCGAACCTTGCACGGACTGGGACGGGTGGATACGCAGGCGCGACGCTCATTCCGGACGGACGGGTCGTTCTGTGTCCGAGCGCCTCCTCGAATGTTGGCGTGCTTGATACTCAGGTGCCTGTCGACCCAGCCTGGACCCTGAGTCCTTTGTTTAATAAGTTCTGAGACCGAGGCCGTGGGCAAAGCCCACGGGGTCGTGATCCTCCCAAGGGGTCGTGATCCTTCGGATCCCTCCGCCCACGGGGTCGTGATCCCGCCCCCGAAACAAATATTCGCAAGTACCAGAGGGGAGATGAGCGCCACGACGTTCTATAACTCCACGAATCTCGTGGGGATCGGCACGCTTAACGCAGCCTCCGTCTCCACGACGCTCGCAAACGTCATCACAGCAAACATTCAGTCCATGAATGTCACAGGCGATTCCAACCTGGCCGGGAACCTCATTACTCAGAACATCATCATGTCAAGTAACCTGAGTACAAACACGGGATTCGGAAACGTGTATCTCACGGGGAATCTCGTGGTCGCCGGGAACATTTTTAGTATTGGTGGGTCCGTCGGGTCCGGGTCTGGAACGTCTCAGGGCGTGACCTACGTCCTCCCGAGCTCCTATTCCCTTGGGTCGTCCTTTGCAACGGGAACAGCCGGGCCGGGTATTGCAGGCTACCATATAAACTTGGGGTCCTTTGGCGCTCAGGCCGTCCAGGCCGTTTCGTCCTTTAGTGCCTCTTCCGGTATGCTTAAGTTTACAAGTGTCGGTCTGTACCAGATCCAGTGTGTCCTGGTCGGTGATCAGCCCGCCGCCAAGGTCGGGGTCGGCTCCACATCTTCGTCCTCTTTCCCCCCTTCCGTCACGGCGACTTCGGGGTACGTCTACGTATACAATTACCCTTTGAATTCGAGCCCTACGACCCTCGTCACAATTCCTTTGACCATCACAGACGTTTCCAAATGGTACTACCTGGACGCGTACTTCTCGACGGTCGCGGGGTCTCCTACGGTTCTGTACCAAACCGCCCCTACCGGCGGGTCCGCGGTTGGTTCCAATTACGGAACCTATGTTCAAGTCGGGCCCTTCGGTAACTACCTCACATCAGCGACCGGTGTTGCCTCGGGACTCTTGGCCAATTGTACAGCGTCCTCAAACCTCTCAGGGTCCTATTCTTCAAACACGTACCGCATCACACTCAACTCGTCGAACGGGTGGACCGTGAATGGAATCTCGACCGCAATATCAGTTACGTCCAACGGGAACTTTACGTTCAATCAGGCGGGTCTCTACGAAGTCAACATGTGTTTGAATACTGTGGGTGTGACGCCGACCCAGTTCCAGGTCGGGTCTTTGAGTTCTGATACTCTGAGCCCGAGCGGGACGACGCCGTACTATTTGTACACGTACGCGCCCATGTATACCCAAGACCCAACGACCGCTATCAAGTTGCCTCTCAATATCACAAACACGGCAAACGTCTACTTTGTTGAGTGTTCTTTCCAAGGGACCCAATCTGCAAACATATCTCTTTCGACAACCTCAACCTTCATTTCACTCAAACCTGTAGGCTCGTACGTCACGCCGACCACAAACCCATGGCTCCAGCAAGGTACGACCGTCTATTACAACTCGGGACAGGTGGGTCTGGGCGTCAACCCTTCAGCCGTCACAGAGACTTTCACCGTGTCTGGAAACACTTCGTTTGTGGGAAACGTGGTCACCGTAGGTGACACCGCCGGAGGCTTGTATGTAAATGCCAAGAGGGTACCGGCCGGCTCCCTTTCCGTTTCTTCGTATGTCACGGGGTCCGTGCCTTTGACAACAACCACTTCGCTCATTCAAAATTACTTGAGTAATGCGGCGGCCATAACATCCAATACGGGGACGGGCACCATCACACAGGCTCTGTCCGTCCAGGGAGCGTCTTCGGGCGCTTCAGGTCTCAACATGGGTAACGGAAACTCACTTCGTTTCTCGAACCTCGCCACGTCCAATCTTTTCATCGAGATGTGGGTCAACTTGGCCGGTCTGGGTCGGTTTCAGGACATTATTCAACGTAGTACTTTGACGTCCCCCTCAGACTTTGCAATATATATTCATTCTCTAAATTACCCTGTATTTTACGTGTCCAATGCAACATCTTTAGTTACAGTAAATGGATCAACAATTTCAGCAGGAACATGGACCCATATAGCTGCATCATACGTCCGTTCAAGTCTTACACAAGGCACTTTGTATATTTTTGTAAATGGAACTCTCAACAATAGCGCGGCTTTTGGCTCTGCGACCGGCTCACAAGCTAACGTGACTTCGACCGCGAATATATACATGTTCAATGATGTTGGTTCCTCGTCTTACTTTTCTGGAAACGTCGCCGATGTACGCGTCATGACCGGTTCCGTGGTCCCTACAGCCTCTTTCACAACCGCGGCCGCCCCTTTCACCGTGGCCCCGACCTACGTGACAGGTATGAGTACGGGGTACTCGTCAAACCTGACCTTGGCGCTCCAGTCCCAGTACTTCCCGGGCGCCTCGACCTCGCCCTATGGACCCTGTTTGACTTTGCCGGGGACGGTGGGGTCTTATTACACACAGGCGAGTACCGCTGATAATACGGTATTCAGTTCAAACGGTTTCACCTTTGAATATTGGGTGAATTACGCATCATTTGCGAATACAACATACCCTCAAATCGGTAAAGTTTCCCCCACCGATGCTGGGTTCTCATGGCGTTTTGATTCTAACGTGAATGCCGGTGTTACTTTCATATATTATAACGGCGGATTCGTAAGTGCTTATGGTGGTTCTACTCAACTCGTCACCGGTAGATGGAATCACTGTGCCGTTCAATCGAACGGAACAAACATTTACATTTTCATAAACGGCGTGCTTGTGAGCACAACTGCAGTTTCAGGTACGCCCGCCACACCCACCGCGCCTATAACAATCGGACAACAGAATAACGCAACCGGTGGCAACTTCGCCATCGCCAAGGCCCGACTCGTTTATGGCAATGACACTTCAGCCGCAAGCAAGGCGGCTGCGAACGTCTACTCGAGCGGGAACTTTACGGCAAACCCCAACTTCGCCGCAGTCCCCGCCGGCGCGACCGTCGCCTGGCAACTCGAGTCCCAGTACCCTTTACCAACCTACCCGTCGATCCAGGACGTCACCCAGTTGTCTGCCCAGACAACTGCCTACGGGTCCCTCCCAACGCCCGTCGGTGGTGTCACGTCTAACGCCCTGTCACCATACAGTACGACGTACCCTCAACTCCAGTCCTTGAGGTTCGACGGAACGGGGTACGTCGATTACGGGAACGCGGCGTCTTCTTCCTTGACCACCAATTTGTGGGCAAATTCGTGGACTATTGAGGGGTGGATTTATCCCCAAAATTCAGGCAACTACCAGTCCTTGATGGCCAGGGGAGTGGATTGGGGAGTTCTTTTCGACAACTCTAACGTGTTGAGATTCGTGTATGGTGCCACACAGGCTTACTATGGTTACATACCTCCTTTCAATACATGGAGTCATTTCGCTATCGTATATGACGGTACAAACATAAGCACGTACGGTGCAGGTGTGCGCCAGGGACAAGCGGCCGCGTCAGCATCGAACATGACGTTCGTCCCTACTGCAAATGTTCAGGTCGGATACAGCTACGGTTTCAGCAACTACTTCACTGGAAATATGGCTGACGTGCGTATTTCAAACGTGGCCGTGTATACGGGAACCAGCCCTGGAGCGCCGTCAGCCCCTTTCACCACCAACGCCAACACCCTTCTCCTTTTGAAATCACTCAACCAACAGGTCGGTCAGACTTTGGAAGTTCAGGGCCGCGGCTTGAATTCGACGAGTATCGGTGCGGGAAGGAATATCTATTCCTTCCCCCCGGCGCCCATGAGCTCGTACCTGCTCGATACAACCTCGAACGCGTCCGTGACGTACGGGCAGGGCAAATACGTGGCGAGTGCGTCTTCAGACTCTCTTAGCGGTGCGAGTAACTATGCCGCTTGGAACGCCTTTGGTATTATTGGAGTGGCAACTGCATGGGTGACCCCAGGAACTCCATATAGTGGAAACCCTCCATACGGGCCAACGACTTCGACCTCGACTGTAGATACCATCGGAAACGCATATGCGGGTGAATGGCTCCAGATACAGTTACCAGTCTCGGTTTTACTCACAAAATATCAACTCAACCCAGGAAACGCAGGTCTCACTACTCAAGTCCCTGCAAAGTGGTGGGTCCTCGGAAGTCGTGACGGAATAAACTGGACTCTGATCCACTCGGTGACTGGGTGGAGCGGGTTTGCGACTATGACATATAGCACGTTTCAGTTGGGGGCGACTCAAGCATACAACTATTACCGTCTCGTCGTGAACCAGCTTATTGGGGCGGGAACTATAGCCGTCGTGGCTCAATGGACCCTCAACGGCACCGAGGAAGCGCTCTGTGTATCAAACGACAGCAAAATAGGAGTGGGCATCGCAAACCCGCAAAGGTCCTTGGAGGTTGCCGGAGACTTGGTCACGGGCGGGACGGTCTCGGCCGGGAATCCCTTGATGTACCGCAACAGAGTGATAAACGGGGACATGAGGATCGCGCAGAGGGGGACGTCGAACACAATTCCACTCGTTTCGGCAACTTATTATCTGATTGATAGGTTCAACATTCAAGCAAACATGTCAGCCGGGTCAATCACACAGTATCAAAACACGTTGACCGTTTCAGATACACCGTACCAGTACGGGTTCAGGTACGCGTCGAACATCGTCGTCAACTCGGCAGTCACAGCATCTTATGTCGTTCCTGGATATTTCATAGAAGGGTACACCATTCAGGACTTGAATTGGGGTACTTCGTTCGGGAGCCCTGTGACCCTTTCGTTTTGGTTCCGTACAAACGCACCTACGGGAAGTCAGTTCAATATGAACATAGGCAACTACGGTTCGGGCAACACAAACTATAACATGGTCATCAACGCCAACTCGGGTGTTTGGCAATACTACACGTTTACGGTTCCACCACCACCCAACGGGTCTTCATGGGGTACAGGAAGTTCGGGAAGTTTACAGCTTTACATTTGTCCTGTAAATTCAGCAAGTGTAACGAGTGCTTCGAGTGCTTGGACGGGTGCATACACCTTGTACGGAAACTACCCGTGGATCAACTACGCGGGGACATACATCGCAATCACAGGAATCCAGCTCGAGAAGGGGACGATCGCGACCCCGTGGGAACAAAGACCATATGCCACTGAGCTCGCTCTTTGCCAACGTTATTATCAGCAGTTCGGAGGAAACGCTTTCACCCGTTTTGCGGCGGGTGGTGCGTACTCCACGGTCGGGGCGCACCTGGCCCTTCCCGCCCTCGTTACTATGAGAGCAAACCCGACAACAATATCCAATTCCGCAGTCACATCATTCTATCTGGAATACGGAGCTTCTTCAATTACGCCAACTTCCTTAAGCTGTAGTTCAGCCGCTCCCAACAACATCAGTGTGGATGTCGGTGTCGCTTCGGGCCTGACAGCTGGTGGCGCCGTCGTCCTCATCGCCAATAACACGACGGCCGCATTCTTGGGCTTCAGTGCGGAGCTTTAGTGTGTAGGCTCTTTTCCAAGCGTTTATGCGCTCTCGGTTCTTTTCACGGTACTCTCGTGCCTTTTTCTTTAGGGCCTCTATCTGTTCTTCGGTCGGTTTGGCGTCGAACGGCTCCCCACGCCATCTCCACACGAACCCACCCGCTTGACTTTGCCGGAGCGAACAACAGTCCCTTACCCGGTTCACGCCCGTGGCTCGCACCGACTCCCATGTTTTCATGAACGTCCCATCGAGCGTGTACTGGTCAACGGGTTTCATGGAGGCTTTCCTGGCCTCCCTGTCCTTTTGTCTTTGTTCCTCGGTTCGGTGATGACTCATATTCGGGCTTTGTCGCTGGCCTTCACTTATCCGACGCGCGTGTTCTTCAGAAAGTTTTACGCCTGCGTGTGAAATCTTGTTCGCCTCGCTTATCTTCCGTTTCGTCTCTTCGAGCATTTCACCACCTTCACCACCGGGTTTAAGGTTGTACCCGTTCGGGGCGCGTGTACCACGTTCAGCAATCTCCTTGACTTCTCGATCGTTCAGTTCCTCGTTCGGAATCTCACAAATGACCGAAAATTCAAAGTTTTCTAGACCGTGAAGGGCAAATGCAGATCCTATGACGTGTTTGACCTTGCGCTTGTGTTCCTTCCAGCGCTCATGGACGTCCTGACGTCTCGTCTGTCCTATGTAGCACTTGCCATTCACAGTGTTTCGGATCTGGTATATGAAGCCCATGCCTTACCCTGTCCTGAGATTTTATTTGGAAGCGTCCTGAGGCGCTGACTTCCGTCTGGCCCGGTACGCCGCCTTGGCTCTTCGGTCCCTCTCCAGTTTCTTCTGGTGTGACGCTTCCTCCTTGGCCTTGTGTGCCATCCACAATTCGTACATCTTTTCTAGAGGCTCACCTTTGTACGTCTCTTCCATTCTATAATTTATTAATAAAAAACCCTCGTCTTTACTAGACATGACCCAGGTTCTCGCAATTTTGGATTCAAATACCTTGAATGTCGTCGACTGGTACTTTAGTGACTCGCCTATAGTTCCCGTGACTCCCGGTGTGACCCTCCCAGTCCCTGATGGTCTCTCGTGGGACGTCGTGAAAGGTCAGAAAGATCCAGAGACTGGTGAAGTCACGCTCGTGGCCGACCCCATGAAAATATCGGGACGGACAGAGTCCCTCTGGTCCGCCCTCCGCGCTCAACGAAACCAGCTCCTCACCGCCAGTGATTGGACTCAGGGAAACGACTCCCCACTGTCCACCGAGTCCAAGTCGGCGTGGGCGACGTACCGCCAGGCTCTGAGGAATTTGCCGGACGTGACGAGTGACCCTTTGAACCCCGTTTGGCCTACTCCTCCTCAGTAATTTCACTTGAAAATTCATAGACTCCAGCGCCTCCGAACACTTAAAGTTATTTTCCCAAGATAAAATAGGGAATGGAAACGTACAACGGAACGCCCATTAATCAGATCCTAGCATTCTGGGATGCTCAGCAGCAAAAGGCTGAGGAGGCGAAGCAGCGCAGAGAAGAGAGCAATCGCAGAGCCCGTGCCAAGTACCGAGAGACGCACAGGGAAGCTGTACGTGAGCAGTCGGCTCGGTATTACGATGAAAATAGGGACAAAGTTTTGGCGAGTCACGCCGAGCGATACGCCCTCCGTAAGGTGGCGGCCGGCTGAGTTTCCTCAGGAGACCCAGGCCGTCTCCTCAGAAAAAATCCCAGGCCATACTAGATGGCTCCCGTGTTCATGTGTTCGACCCCCAAGTCCAAGACCCCGGTCCAGCTCAGCACCCAGGCCGAGGTCGAAGAGTTTCTTCAGGCGAACCCATGTGCATGCGAAGTGCTTGTTTCCCGTAACGGAAAGAAGCCCTTTTTTGAGTACCAAATCAAGTCGGCCACCCGACTTTCAGAGTCTGAAATCCTTCAGCACCGGTGCGAATGCGAAAACGACCTCGAGGTTATCGTAAACGCCCAGGACTACCCGAGACTCCGTATTTGCGGGATAGTGTGTACCTTCCAGGAAGATGACGCATGGGTCACCCACTTTCGTTTCGTCGTGACTGGAACACAGCTCGATGACTATGTTATTCAGCTTCGTAAAATAACCGATGGTACGATATTCAATAAAGCTCCATCGAGTGTGTTGAGCTTCAAGGGTGCTACGCTCATAGGAGACTCCACATGGCTCGATGTCTGTGTCCAGGCCCAGGACGACGATACGCTCAGGTGGGTCGTAAAGAACACGGATCAGATAAGCTACGAGCGTGAAAAGATCCAGTTTGAAAAGACGCACCTGAAAATCATGAACCCCTTTGGTTTCGTGCGTCTCGTGCCGAGCGGTATCCAACTCATGAATCGGGCGACGCTCTTTCACATGAATGAAAACAAACTCATAAAGGACGAGCCTTTCGTCAAAAACTGGCTCAAGGATCCGAACATGCGCACGTATGAAAGACTTGACTTTCTCCCTCCACCGGCCGTGTGCCCCAAAGACGTCTTCAACACATGGCAAGGCTTTGCGTCCCAGAGAATCCAGGAGACGGGCGGGTCGGCCACCATGTTCATAGACCACGTCAAGGCTCTGTTCGAAGACCAGGCAGACTACGTGTTCAAGTGGCTCGCGAACATCGTCCAGTACCCAGGGCGCAAGACGGAGGTTGCGCTCGTCATCATAGGTCGCCAGGGCGCGGGCAAGTCGAGCGTCTTTGAGCACCTCATGAAAAAGGTCATAGGGGACGAGTACTTTGGCCACACCTCGAGCCCGGATCTCGACCTGTTTTCGCAGTTCGCACCCCTGACCAACTCGAAGATTATGGTGGTCGTGGACGATTTCAACGTTGGTACCATCAAGGTTAACTCGGACAGGTTCAAGACTTTCATCACGGGCGAGACGGTTCAGCACGAGGTCAAGGGAGTCACGCGGTGTACCCTCAACAACTGCTGTAACTACGTCATCATTCACAACAAACCAGACCCCGTGAAGCTCGACTCGGACGACAGACGCTATGCGGTGCTCGAGTGCTCCAACAAGTTCTACAAGAATACAGACTACTTCAACGAGTTGCGCAAGTACGCGAGCGTTCCCGCGAACATCAAGGCTATCTACGACCACCTCATGAGCATAGACATCTCACAGACCAACTTCCAGGCCGAACGCCCCATGACGGACATCTACAAGCGGGTCAAGAGCCTCTCGGCCGAAAAGGAACTCCTGTTCATTTACCACAAGGTTCAGAACGCCCTGGGCGCCACCATACGTATCAAAAGCTCAGACATGTTCGACGAGTACCAGGACTGGGTCACGAGGTGTCGCTTCTCGGATTTCAAACCGAAAAACAAGTACACGCTCAAGCCGGCGCTCGACAAGATCCAGGGTGTCACGATCGAAAAGGGACACGCAGGGTCTTACACATGGATCATCGAGTGTCGCGAGGTCATCAAGGGGATAGAAGAGCAAGGGTATGACGTGTACGACCTTTCAGGGTAGGGTTCACCAAGGGTTCACCAAGGGTTCACCACGTCGTTTCTCGTGTTTTTGGTAAGAAACATACTTGAGTGGTGAAATGGAGAAGGGTGTGAACCCCGGGAAAGAGGAAAAATTCAGGACACTCTCGCATCGACCCATGATTTTTGGGGGCCCGGACCAGGGTCCACCTCCACCACCCTTTTCCTCGGGAGACCCAGGCCGTCTCCCCAGGAAAAAATCTCAGCCCCTAGTACAGGATGCCAGGCTACATCTACCTCTTGAAGATGGCTGATGACGTGTATAAGGTGGGGAGAACCCAGCAGGACTATGGGCCTCAACTCAAGAGGTTCGGGGCTTATCCAGGAGATTCGGAGCTCGTGTATGTGCGCAAGTGTACACGCGAGCTAGTTCCAGCAGAATCGGCAATCATCAGAACGTTCAGGGCAAGGTTTGGTTCTCATGCTCGCGGGAATGAGTACTTTGTGGGCGATGAGAGACTCATGATCAATATCATAAACAAGTTTCTGGAGGAGCGTGACAATTCCCCTATGAATACAGAGGGATGTATCCTTTCAAGTTGTAAATTTCGTTTCAGAACCAGGAAACCCGTCACGCCTGAAGAATTCGTTCAAATACGTGAGAACCTAGGAGGAGACGTCAGAAAGCCCAATTGTGTTGAAGACGGCGTGGCCTGGCCAGGAGACGGCACAAACTGTATGGGATGTGATTGCGGTGGTGGTGATAGACAAATTAGGTATCGTAGAAATGAATTTTGGACAAAGTCTGGCGCAACGCTTGCTGATGTGATGAAACTGATTGAATGCTTGAGAAGTTTCGAGAATTACGTCACTCATACTTATGGGTTCCATTTCGTGGCGAGTAAACCGGTTATCACGAGGAAAGAGGAGTGGTTGAAAACCACGAGATTACCACTTGACGAGTTTTTGTTCCAGAACAAGTTCGAAGGTCGGATGCCTTTAGCTGTATTCGAGAACAAGTACAAAGAGTTTCTCAAGACGAGTGGAATAAAACAGGGTTGGGGTGTACCTACAGACACTGCCGTAAACTGGGGTTATACATTAGAAAAGACCGAAAACGGTGATGAACTAGTTTTCCCAAAATAACTCTCAGCACTTAGTAGATGTCTTCGCTCGTCTCGGCGAACGTCGTCAGCACGGGCCAGGTGCAGAGTCTGGATAGCGTCCGCGGACACGCTTTGCCGAGTGACGCACTCATCTTCGCTTCGGGGACCCAAGTCAACCCCCAGAACCAGAATCTTGGGAGTTATGCGATCGTGGAGTCTGGTGTCAACTCCCTCGGTGTGACCACGACCGGCTCAGTCCCTGCTGTGACCCAATCACCGTTCGCGGACCTTTACAAGGAAGGGTCTTTGTACTTTAACGGCACGGCCGGAAATTACCTTCAAAATACAGCAACGTACTCGAACTCGACGATCCAATGGAACACGACAGGTATGACTGTGGAGGCCTGGGTCAACTATCCGACGTTCACGGGGGCGGCAACGCTCTCTGGTACAAACCCTCAGCCAACTCTTTTTGGACTGATGAGTTTTAACGCTTCCGGTGATTACTGGTCTTTCGGGGCGAACACCACTGGGTACGTGAACTTCTATTACTATGGAACAAGTTCTGCCCAGACTGTCATGGGTCTGACACCCTTGAGTGCCAATACGTGGAACCATATCGCCATGACGTGTTCGACGTCCGGACAAATCTTCCTTTTCGTGAATGGTGTTCAGTCTCAAGTGGTCGCAAACCGAAACGGGTCTCTACAATCAGCATCTTACTATGAGACGGTTCAAGGAACACCATCGGTCGCATCGTATACTCTAACTGTTGGTCAATGGTCAAGTACGGCCACAAACGCCTACGTCGCCGATCTCCGCCTTACGACCGGTACGCCCGTCTACACGGGATCCACATCCTCTTACGCCACCTTCACCGTGCCCTCCGCCCCTCTCTCAACGTCCGCAACCGGTGTGACCCAGGCACTCATACGCGCCGGCCAAAACTCCCCGACGATCCAGTCAGGTGCCTTGACCTTTGACCGCGGGCTCAAGCAATTTCAAAATTTTGGCCCGCAAACTTTTAATATCGCCACGAGGGGGTTCACGGCCGTGTTCAAGTACACGTGGAACGGAATCGTCGCAAATAACGAGCGTATTTTCCAGTTTACGCAAAGCACGTCGAGTCCCAATAACTCGTTTGCGATTCTTCGAAACGGAACGGGTTCGACACTCTCGTTCAGTTATTACAACAACTCGGGGACTCCGACGACCGTTACAACGACGGGGACTCTGAGCCAATCTGTACCTTATATCCTGTCTTTGGTGTACTCGGGCTCGACGGTCCAGTGGTGGGTCAACGGCGCCCCGAACGCGTCTGGAACCCTCACACTCGCATCTGACCCGTCTTTGTTTCCGTACACATTCATCGGGTGCGACTACACATCCACGGCCAATTGCGTCTCCGCCTCCATGAACACCCTCGCCGTGTATAACCGCGCCCTTTCCAACGTCGAGATTTACAACTCTTACTTGGCTCTTTCAACAACTCCACAGACCCCACAGAACTCGACCCTCGAGATCGGGGACGTCAACGGAACGCCCGCCCTCCGTATAACTGGCGACGGGCGCGTCAATATCCAGAAACTCGGGGCATCCTCCAATGTGCTTCCTTGGCCGCCCGCCGCCATGACGGGCTACGTGACGTCCATCAACGGCGGGACGTACGTGGCGAGTGCGTCTTCTGAGTACAATTCGAGTTCCACTCCGGCGTGGTACGCGTTCGATAAATCGGGGTCTACAATATGGGCATCTTCCTCGTCTAATTTCTACGCTGCTACAACGGGACTATATACAGGTACAGTAACCACAACGGACGTCAACGGAACTTCTTATCTCGGTGATTGGCTACAGCTACAGTTTCCTACGTCTATTGTTCTGAGTAACTATTCCATCACGTCTCGAAATGATAATTCGTATGGAACCGAACCTCGCCAGTTTTGCGTTCTTGGAAGCCGCGATGGAGTTAACTGGATCCTCGTGGATTCGAGGACTGGACAAACTGGCTGGTCTTTAGGTCAGACGCGTAGTTTCACGGGTCTGGTAGGAACGAGTGCTTTTTCATATTTTCGTCTAGTGACGACTATTATAGCCGGTGCAGGTGTAGCAACAGACGTTGCTTTTGCCGAATGGACCCTCTACGGCACGACCGACCTCCAACAACCCCTGAGTGTGACTCAGCCCGTAACACTCAACTACGGCGCGCAGACGTCGTCCCTGGTCGGTATACCTAACCCGGGTGTTTACGCCCCACAAGACTTTTCGTCGTCCGCTTTGAACATTCCCGCGTACGTTGTGAGTAACACAGCTACGGTCGCGAATACAGTTGCTTTTAGTGAGTTTGGACCGTTTGCGGGTGAAGGGTCGCTGTACTTTCCGGGCGGTAAAGGTGCCTATGTGAACTTGCCTACGACTTCAGTGAATATCTCAATAACAAGTTCTACTATTGTGACTTTCGAGTGTTGGTTTTACCCGACAGGCAGTCTGGGTGGATCTTATGTGATGTTTACTCACGCAACACCAACCGCCAGTATATACGATTGGAACTTGTATATAGAAACTGATAGTAAGTTGGGGTGGTATCCTTCAAGTGGAGGAGGATCAGCAATCAAATCTACGAATTTAGTCAATTTCAACGCGTGGAATCACGCCGCATGGTCCTTTTCAGGGGGGACAGTTTATGTAGCCCTGAACGGAACGGTCGCATCCGGTTCTATAGGAACCCCTCCAAACACGTCCGGGTGGCCTATACTCATAGGTACTGCTGCATATTCTGGTTCGCCCGGATCCAACTACTATGGGTACATCGCATCTGCCCGTATCATCTCTGGACTTGCTTTGTACCAAACGAGCTTCACCCCACCGACCGGCCCCCTCCAGCCCATCCAGGGAACGACACAGGCTGGCCTGCCGTACGGAACCGTCCTGCTCCTACGCAACGCGCCGGCGCCCGGCCGAGTTCTGACGAGCAAATTTGCAGGCCAAAACAGCTCCGCAGTTTTGCCCTTTCCCCCAGCCGCCATGACCACCTACGCCACTTCTCTGTCCAGCGGGTACGGCCAAGGAACTTACGTGGCGAGTGCGTCTTCAGAGCTTTCAGGGCAGTACGCATGGTACGCGTTCGATAGTTCTCTAACCATCTGGACATCTGCAGCATCCACATATACCGCAAGTACTGGCGTTGTTGTCTCTGGAGGACCGACAACGGTAGATATCAACGGAAATTCTTACCAAGGAGAGTGGCTTCAGATTCAAAATCCCTCATCTATTGTCCTCTCAAGTTATTCACTTCTAAACCGTAGTGATATCACGACTCAGTCCCCAAACAAGTTCTGGATCCTCGGTTCCCGTGATGGGATTAACTGGTATCTCGTGGATTCTCGAACGGGAATCACATGGTCTCTTAACCAGACACAGGTTTTCACGGTCTCGACTTCACAAGCATTCACATATTTCCGTTTCGTGACAAACATAATCAACTCTGGAACGACGCAGACGCAGATCAGTGTAGCCACGTGGACCCTCAACGCCTCCATCGAGGGCCCCACAGTTTCGGCGGACGGTCGCCTTGGGGTCGGTGTCTCCGCGCCGGTCCAACAGCTGGAGGTGGCGGGGAACATGGTCGTGAATGGAACGGTTTCACACCAAAGCACGACCTTCCGTAACGTTCTTTATAACGGGGACATGCGCATCAACCAGCGTGGAATCTCCACGACTCTTGCGAGTCCGACGGCTATGGGGACATCTTCAACAGGCTACGCCTTGGATAGATGGCTGTGTTATCGTGGATCGTTCGCGGGCGGCGGCTACGTCGCCCAAGGTACTTTGACGTCCGTAGACCTCCCGTACCAGAATGACGGTTTGAACAACTTTTTCCGTGTAGGACGCTCAGTGGGAGATACGAGCACACAGGCTTTATATGCAACATATGGACTCGAATCGAAAGATTCTTATAGGCTTGCAGGCAAGTACGTGACCATGTCCTTTTATTACAGGACTGGTTCGGCTTTTGCAGGAACTCTACTTGCACTTGTTCAGACGGGAACGGGAACAGACCAGAATTTCTCATCAGGGTGGACGGGTATGATAACGCAACCGTCATCAGCTCTTACTTCCACTTCTTGGACGAAATACTCGTTCTCGGTCCAAGTCCCCATAAGTGCGACGCAAGTTGGCGTCTATTTTCAGTATGGTCCAACAACCGCCACGGCCGTGGCAAACGACTACTTCGATGTGACCGGCGTCCAGCTTGAAAAAGGGACTATCGCGACCCCGTTCGAGGTTCGGCCGTACGCGACCGAACTGGCGCTTTGTCAGAGGTATTACGAGCAGTCCTATGAGATTGGTGTGACTCCTGGATCAAACACGAGCAACGGATACACAGTCGTTGGTGGAATGTCTGACAGCGTGAGTACCATGTATCCCTACGTTAAATACTCCGTCCCAAAGAGAGCCCAGGTCGTGCCCACCTTTTACACGACTACGGGTACGGTGGGCCAGTGGACATACATAAGGGCGGGCCCGGCCACGAATTCCGTTGCTATAGGACAGACCGCCATTTCAACCACATCTTTCGTAGGATCTATAAATACAGGCGCCACTTATGCAGCTGGTATTGTATACGGTCACTGGGCGGTGAATGCAGAGCTCTAGAAACTTCCTCACCCTTTAATAGATGACGACCACTTTCGCCCGCGTCGACCCCGAGACCCTCGAGGTCACTTTGAAGTACAACACGAATGGCGGACCCGCATGGGCCCCAGACGACCTTCCATGTGAGATCCCGTTCGACGTTCTGGCGGACCAGGCCACTCGCGACGAGACCACAGGTCTCGTCTCCCTCGTCCAAGACCCAGCAAAGGTCGCCGCAAAAACCCAAGCTCAGTGGGCTTCAGTGAGAGCTCAGCAAAGCGATCTCCTCTACAAAAGCGATTGGACGTGTTCAGTCATCGACCCGCCCGCCCCGATCTTGGCGCAGAGGGACCAGTGGCGGGACTATAGGTCCCGGCTCAGAGACGTGACGAAACAGTCCGACCCCTTCGCGATTGTGTGGCCTACACCACCGGCCTAGAGACTTTCAGTACATTCATAGACCCAATGGAGTCGGGCTCCGCCCAGGTTCATTGGCTTTATGGAAAACTAAATATCCTTCTAAAGTAGAATGAGCTTCGCACAGGGCAACCCGAGCGTCCCGACGCTCATCAACTCGAGCAACACGCTCGTCTATGGTAACACCAGTACGGGTACGGCTCTGAGCGTCCAGCAGCTCGGGTCGGGGGCCGTGGCATCCTTTTCGAACGCGGCGGGGACATCTATGCTTTCAGTCACGAGTGGACAATCTTTCATCGCAAACGTCCAAACAGCAACTGGTGGGTTCTCGGCCTTTGTTCAAGGAAATATACTTCCCGCCAAGGACCCTGCGTCTGGATACGACGCGTCCTATGATGACTCTGCACAGTTCACAGTCAAATCTTTTAGCGGAATAGGGACATATAGTGTTGGGAATCTACGCATGGGTGTGAGTTCGAACACGACGACCACGCCGTTTGGGTATACATACCTTCAGGGTATAAACACTTTTATTTCAAACATGCCCATCTCACTTCAGCCTCGTGGCGGAAACGTCGGCATCGGGACGGCGAGTCCCGGAAACTTGTTTCAGGTGGGGGCACCTACTGGACCAATTTACACCAACAACCCACTTTCACAAAGTAACGTTATTATTTTTGGAAACTCACCAAGCACTCCCACTTACGCGGGTACGGGTACGATGGGTGGTACTTTATTCGTCAATTCGACGAATGCGTTCGCATCCAACGTCGGGGCGTCCATCGCACTCGGCGGCCGCGGCCAAGACTTTGGAGGCGGTCAGCAACACATGACATTCGCGCGTATTCAGGGAACACAAGCCGTAACCAATGGTGCATACTACGGAAACTTTGTTATAGAGACTCAAAATTCAGGTGCTCTTTATGAGCGTCTACGTATTGACCAAAACGGTTACGTCGGCATCGGGACGACGAGTCCTGGATTCACACTCGACGTGAACGGAGCCATACACGGAACGAGTACTTTTGTCGGGTCATCTGGAACAACTAACGCTTCATGGGCATTTAATTACGTTGATGGTTCTACATACAAATCACTTATTTTTGGAAATGTCAACAGTACAAATAATTCGGGGGAGTTTTCATATAACCACGTTGGAGCCGGATCAACATCCAACTATGTAGGTCTTGGGTTTTACGGCAATACCAATAAGTTTGTTGTACAGGCATCGGGAAACGTCGGTATCGGGACGACGAGTCCTGCATACACTCTTGATGTGAACACGTCTTCAACTACAGTTTTCCGTATACAAAGCTCAAACAGTCCTGCAGGTATGAACATATCATGTTACAACGATACAACGAAGGATTGTGGAATACAAAATAATAACGGTCAACTCAATTTTCTTGCGAGTTCAACACCCGGAACCCCGTACTTCAACTTTTATACTGGCGCTAGTGGTGTTTACACAACAAAATTGGGGGGATTCAGTGCAGCACTCACAGGTGGTGCGACGACCCTCTCGGTCGATGCGAACGGATACATCATTCGTACGCCTTCCGACCAAAAACTCAAGTCTAATATTCAGACTATTCCTTACGGTCTCGATACTGTTAATAGTCTTCGGCCCGTTTCTTATGAATGGAAAGATCCGGGAACGTATGGGTCGGGTCGCCAAATCGGTCTAATCGCTCAAGAAGCTCAACAGGTTGTTCCTGAGTGTGTGAGTGGTTCCGAAACTCTCAGTTTGGACTACCAGAAACTCGTACCCGTACTTACAAAGGCTATTCAGGAACTCTCGGCCCAAGTTGCATCGCTCGAGCAGAGCCTGAGCTCTGCGGTCGCGAACATCAGTTCGCTCGAGGCCCGTCTGGCGCTCCTTGAAGCCAAGTAAATTCCCACCTTAAATTAGAAAATGAAAGGGCTCGGAACGAGTCCGCCGGGCCCAGGGGGCCCTTACACGGGGTCGGCGAACTCCATTCG
>Ga0214172_1000353_pt1 | contig 21414 bp, 30 predicted proteins | sample TroBogEpilimnion_29_FD_153010 | JGI IMG/M metagenome (GOLD analysis project Ga0214172, IMG submission 153010) | Freshwater microbial communities from Trout Bog Lake, WI - 12JUL2007 epilimnion | ecosystem: Environmental > Aquatic > Freshwater > Lake > Epilimnion/Euphotic zone | place: Trout Bog...
GATTGGATGGACGCTGAGGATCATACTAATCTATTGCCGGATTTTAAAGAGTATGTTACTACATTAGAATTAGAACGTAAAACAGATTTCAAACAGACATTTCCTGAGCTAGCACATTTATTATGAAAGATCTAATTAAAATAGACAGTAATCTACCCGGAGACTATCTTCGGATTGAACTATTCCTTAGTAATGTATGCAATTATTCATGTTGGTATTGTTCACCGGAATATCATAGTGGTAGCCATCGTTGGCCTAAATTAGAACAAGTAAAAGATAATCTAGGGCACATCATTGATTATTATAGAAAGCATACTCCTAAACGCAGAGTGTGTTTGTTCATTATTGGCGGCGAACCTACACTGTGGCCCGACTTTGAAAAGTTTATTAGATACTTTAAAGAAGAGTACGACTGTATTATTAGTATGAGTACAAACGGATCGCGCACTCTACGCTGGTGGGAAGAGCATGGCGACTATGTGGATGATGTTGTATTAAGTTGCCACCATGAACGGGTTGACGTCGAACACACTAAAGCAGTTGCTGATATACTGTACAAAAAAGGCAAGTGGGTAAATGCTCTAGTACTTATGGATTCTAAAAATTGGTATAAATGTATTAGTATTGTAGAACAATTAAAAACTAGTAAGTATCGCTGGCCAATAACTGTTCGAGAGCTAGTAGGAGTCAATGCAAAATATACTGCCGACGAACGCAAATATCTAGCTACTGATTTAAAACGGATGCCGTGGCCATGGTATTGGTTCACTGCAAAAAAGACAGCTTATAAAAAGCCCACAGTATTCTTTAGTGACGGTACCAAAAAGAAAGTGCCCTTGCATTGGATACTAGGTGAGCAATTAAATAAGTTTAAAGATTGGTCATGCAACATAGGAGTTGATACATTCTTTATTGATAAGGATGGTCAACTACGCGGATCCTGTGGTGAAAATTTATATGGGCGATCAATAAATTATAATATATACGATCCGGCTTTTAAATTAAATTTCAATCCTGATGTTAAACCAGTAATCTGTACTAAACAGGATTGTGTTTGCCAACCCGAAATTAATACTAGAAAATATCGAATTATTCCTTTACAACAGCAGGACTAGTCTTAGTTAATGGAATATCTGCTGCGCAGGTACAGAAATTGCGATCACAAGTTACAGGTTCGCCAGGTGCAATAAAGGTACCTGTATAAATGTTACCTAGACTACCACCTACCCTGCAAGTCGCTCTGTGTACATCTCCGTCCCAGTTGATCATCAGACTTTCTATACCTGCGGTGCAAGTCCAGCCATTAAATTTATTTTGGTGATTTTTAATCATATCATTAGCATGATATAAAAGCTGTGCATGCTCATTGTTTAACCATACGACTGTATTTGCTTCTACAGTTGCTTCGTATTCCTTAACCCATTTTAGATCATCAAAATTGTATCTCATGTCATCAAATACATCGTGATCGCCCTCAGTCCATCGAACTCTACGCACAGCATGTGGAATACTACTCGCAGCCAATGCCCCAGCAATATACCTTGTACGTTCCATATGATCTTGATGTGCCATTACGTGGACCAGCACCTTGCCGGCAAAGTATTCGTGAACATTAACAATAGTGTTTAGTACCCGCCGTACATCGTATTCCATATGCATACTAAACACTATCTGATCAACACGTAGGTTAGCATACCATTCATCTTTACGTGTGCCATTAGTTGTAACACTGATCCAGCTTACTCCTTGATTCTTACAGTAATTAATCAGTTCTTCAAATTTAGGATGAACAGTAGGTTCGCCACCTGTAAAACTTAATCGAATAGGTTTACCTATTGTTAGCAATTTATCTACTACAGATTTAAGTATTTCTATATCAGTGTGTTCACTGGTATTATCGTGTATGCTAGCTGGACAATAACTGCAATCGTAGTTACAGCGTTTGCCAAGATTCCATTCAATCTTAATTGTATTCTGGTGAGGATAACGACTTGTTACTTTAAGCATTTTATTTTCTTAACTGTATTAAATCTAGTTAGTACAGTTTTATCTATTTTTGTTTGTAAATCTGCTACAGGAATCATTCCTATATTTAGATTTGAAAATTTAAAATTTTTAGATTTTAACCAATGTTTAATTAATAATGAACGTATAAAATATACTAGTCGATTAGTAGTCGGGCCAAACTTAACTAAAAAATCAGCACTATAATGTGTTTGAGGTCTTACTGCTTCGGCTAGATCATCTCGATCTTTATAAACATCTAGTACAGTTTTTCCTACTTGACAATAGTTAATGTATACGCAGCCAGATTGCCATCTATAGGTAAAATGTTTGAGATCATCCTGAGCCAATTCAAATCTTGGCCTATCCTTGAATGTTACGACTATTGTAGGGTGTCTATTTTTTGTGCGTAGGTTTGACTCTAATTGATGTATTAATACATTAAATCTCTCAACAGATTGTTGTATGTCATTGGGTGCATTGTTGAACCATTGAGTTCCCGTAGACACCTCGCCTCTTAGTTCTTCAAAAAATTTATGGAGATAATTTAATTCTTGTTGGCTTATAGTGTCTGATACTTTCTTATCTATAATGCTATCATAATTATTAATAATATCAATATGTTTATTCAACTCGTCGATGCAGCTATTATTCCAATTACTAAATCTATTAGTTTCAAATAATTCATAATCTTTTTGTAATTCTCGGAACCACCTTTGTGCAATAGAAGTATCTCTTACTTTAAAAATAAGAGTAAGATCTTCTAAATTATTTGTTAATACTAGTTCAAACATAGTCTAAGAATTCCGGGTTAACTCCGGCAAATGTACGACTATCTCTACTATGATCTAGACGACGATTAAACTCTACACAGTCTTGCCATAAATCACTTTGGTCCACTGCGTTGATATAATTTATGTTGTCCTGTATTTGTCCTAAGGTGTATGCTAGTAATTCAGGATGATCCTTGACCATCTTAAATTCCGGCAGGCGAAGTTTAAGTGCTTCTAATCGTGTGATAGCCAATACTTTTAACGGAGTAGGCAATACCTGTGCTGATAACAGTTTAGGATATGCTACTCGATGTGTATGAAATACGATCCCTAGCTTATCTAAAAAGAATTCGCACATCTTGTCTAAAATCAGCACATTACTAATCTGTACTGTAACCGCACCTACTATTCGACTGATGTTGGGTATGTCTTGTATCTGTTTTAGGTTAGCAAGCAGTTCGTTCCAATGAGCATTGGATCTAACGTATTCGTATACATCACCTATGCCATCTATACTAACATTCACAGCTACCGACTTAAACTTAGGCCAATAGTCAAATATGTTTCTTCCACCCTTACCAAGCGTTGATAAGTTAGTGGCATATTTGATTTCAATTTGATTACCATAAGGAGCCAGCATATCTAATATACGATAGTGCTGTGGATCCATTAAAGGTTCCCCGCCTGCAAACTCCACACGACGGAAGTAAGGCAATAGTTTTTCTAAACTAGCCCACCATTCTGGGTTATCCTGGAACTTGTCTAAGTGAGGTTTATTTTTTAGATTAAGATCCTCTACAAGAGCATACATGATGTTACCCTCTTGTTTGTAAAAATCTTTGACTTCACTCCAGTCTGTCCAGCTGGTTGAATCCATAGGATGACACATACGACACGCAAGATTACATAGGTTGTTTAACTTTAATTCCATGGTAGGAATCTCAAACGGCATGGTAAAATCGTGTGCCATTTTATCCAGGGCATTAGGATATAAATTTATACGAGCTTCGGGTATCTTTCCTGCAATGTGTCGCTGACGTAAGCTCTCTACACCCTGGTCCTCTAAACTAAAACAGGGTTCACATTCTTTAGGACGTTCTCCTACTAGCACTTGCCTGCGTATGCGAGTCATTACTTCGCTATTCCAGTGATACTCTAACGGAGCATCTTGTATGAACCCAATAGGATGGCTACGACAGCAGGCACAGATAGCACCGTCCTCTCTAGTAGCTAATCCTGTAAAAGGATGCATACAAAATGTTTTACTTGTTATTTTGTTCAATGGCCCATGCCCTTTCTTTACACCAAAAACATTCGCCACACTCTGGCACTAGTTGTCCTGGTTTGTAAGATTTATAATCAAGATCATCAAACTCGCCCTCACAGCTACGAGTAAGATTTAATAAATCTATTATATCTAATTTTTTATACTGCTTAATAACCCAATCCTTCTGTATAAATCGGAAAGGATGAAACGCCCATCGATCCATATGCCTTGTGACACGTAAATGTAGATTATCTTCGCTTGCATCTATATCTCTTTCAGCCATACCTTTAAAATCTACATCTTTAGGATTGCGAGTGACAGCATTATAGTATGCCGGAATATCTTCCACTGTACAGGTAAATTCGGCAAAAGAACGTTGTTGAGCATTATCACCACTGACCCATTTATCATATTCATCCTTGATAGTAGGACCAACACTGCCATATTCAATATCCGGTGCGATAAAACAAGTATGTCGTTTAAATTTAATTTTAGGAAACCGTTCTACCAACCAATCATATACACGCTTACTATCATACTGTTGCCACGGACGAGTTTTCCACATTCGAGTATGACTAATAACATGTATTTCAAATCGCTTGCCTTGCGGTATCATACTGCAAAGCAAGTATGTTAATAGCGCACTATCTGCGCCACCGCTTAGACTAACGGCAATCTTACGCCACTTTATATTGAGTGGAATATCAACTCCGTCTATATTATAAATTTCATACATTATTTTCTATCCTTGAAAGCAGGTCATTGTTTTCTAGGCATCTAATTAGGGGTGCTACACCAACTGGTTGATTATCGCGCATGGCTATATGTATGCTCTTAGTTGGAGTGAGCCCAAAATCTTTGCATATTTTATAGTATCGATCGCCATGTGTGTTCCACAGATAGTCGGGTGGCAAATTACGTATAAAATGTAATCCAATCATAGCCAACGCACGATTATTCATGTGAAAATCATTCATTATAGTGACCGCGTCTACTTCTTCTTTAGTCCAGCGCAATCCTATACGATTCCATCCTAGACCCAACCCTTTACTGAGGCTGACACCAATACTACGAATAGCAGGATGCCCGACATCGAAAACAATATCCCTAGAGCAAGTAATCCAAGCGCCATCAATATGGACTGGAATTTTTTTATCCAAACACTCATCTAATATCTCCTGCATCTGACAGTGTATATCACCGATACTCGGAAACGGCATAGCTATAATTAATGGAACACCTTCTTTTAGGAGTCCGGGGAACGTGCCAGTATTTCCTAACCTATCGTGATATCTATAATCATTACGTATAAATTGAGGTTTACATTTCATATAGACGGTGTCAATGAATTGTGTACAACCATTAATTATATCTACACGTTTAAAATCATCAAACCCTGTTAACCGATTTAATCGACTACGAAACAACCAATCAGTTGTTTCTTTCATAAAATTAGTATAAACCTGATCTGTAATATCTTTATCTAATCGACCATTCATTATGTCCTGTATTAGCCGTTCGATGCGATTATCGGACAGTGTTTGCGGACGGTCAATTTCTAGATATTTTGGATCGTAAGCTGATGCTATTCTAGTTCTATTCATGAATTATTTACACTATAATACTAGCACATAAATATTTCATGCTAGAGCCTACTAATTATACTATACCTGTTGCCCTTTTACAAGAGGCTGTTAAGTCATTACCAAAAATAGATACACGGATAGCATTAAACGAGCCCACTGGCGATTTCTTTCACGATCCGTGGCAAATTAAGCCAGAATACAAAGATACTGTTTGGGAAGAAATTTTAGACAATATCGCTGTGGACAAGGGAGAAGCCCGTTTAATTAAACTAACTCCAGGCGAAGCCTACCCTAGTCATGCTGATATAGATGATCGCTGGCATTTGTCTATACAAGGCAATCATTCTTATTTGATAGATTTAGAAACACATACGATGCATCCGACTGAGGTAGATGGGAAATGGTACACTATGGATGCAGGGTGTAGACATACTGCTGCTAATTTTGGCAGTGAAGATAGAATACAATTAGTAGTTAGACAATTACTGCCACGTAATATACTTAAAGATCCGATCGAAGTTTTTATAACACTTAAAGATATAGTAGTAGATCGAAGATTTATATTTGATGATGTTATTAGTCCTTGGTTGAATAGAGCATTTAAACGAGGAATTGTTAGCAAGTTTAATGGCCAGGATCTAATTGCATCACTTACTATAGAAATGGATTGTTTAGATGAGCTAGAAGAATTAACCAACAAATATTTTACATTGACTATAGACGTATGAATACAAGTAACTGGACTCCGTTTTATAAGATTAACCCGGAAGACAATAAACTAATCGAAACTAATTTAATATACACTCCTCTAGTAAGTCCTAGTGGTAATGTATTATGTATGCATTTTGATCATACTAGCAAATACCAAAATGAAGACCTAGCACACTGGTTACCTAATCGTCCGTACTATACTAAAGAGATGGTTAAATTTTTATTTGAACGAGAAGTTGAATATTTGACAATATTTAAAGATAAGCCCTGGGCCCCACGTAATATTACTATAGATCTAGAAGAACAGAAAATATTCTTTAGTTGGGCCGGAGAAACATGTAATCAAATAGTATATGGCGGACGCAGTTTAGACGAAGCACTTCCTGATTGGAAAGAGCAGATGTTTAATATTATTAAAGACATTGTGGATAGCGGATATTATAAAACTAGTCTGTATCCGCATTGTTACTATATCGATAATGGAGTATTGCGTACTTTTGATTTTTATGGTTGTGTAAAAAGAAATAATCCGTACGTACAATTAGAAAATATACAAGGTATGATTGGTGAAACATCTGGGCCACGATTTGCGGCTGCTATAAAAAATAATATCCTTAATGTTGAGATATTATTCAAAGAAGCATTACAGTCCTGGGTTAAATGGCCAGATGATGTACTACCAGATATGTACAAGAGGCTGTTTAATGATTAACTGGGATATAATAATTAATAAATTATCAAATGGGGTTGATATTACAGCCGATCCATCAAAGTGGAATCTTAATACTCCCGGATATACAGAGATTTATAAATTATGGCAAGATGCTAATTTTAATATGTCTTCTGTTAAATGGACCAATTTTTATCCTGATATACATTATTCTAAGTATATTGAAATCTGTGTTGCCAATGAATTAGGTATTACTGCTGTAAGGTCCTGGATTAGCAGAATTGATCCGGGTTATTGCGCACCGTGGCATTGGGATGTAGATGATAATGAAAGTACATACCTAGAGCAAGGACCACTAGTAAGATTCAGTTACTTTATAGAACCGCCTTCCCCGGGACATGTATTTGTAATCGGATCTCAAGTTTATGCCAACCAACCTATTGGATCTTACATACAATGGGAAAACTATCGAGAATGGCACGCAGGATCAAATATTGGACTTACTCCGAAATATATGTTTCATATTATTGGTCATAAGCAGTTAGTTGAAAACTATATCTAGTTTTGTAACTAATATTAACGGCACCGTGATATATCATAGCATCCGGCCACAAAAATAAATCACCTGCCTTATAGTTTGTTAGTAGTTGATCATCATATACAAATATATGTCCGGGATGATAATCTTCTAACATCATAGTATATCTTAAACAATTTTTAATTTCAGTTACATGCGGATCGAAATGCATTGGTTGCATTTGTCCAGGTAGATATTTTACAAACCACCAATGATAGTGTTGACGCTCTATCAGTATTGGCATTTTAAGATCGAAATTTTGAAACTCTTTAGATTCACTATTATACTGTTGAAAATTATGATTTCTATGTGCATATCCCTTTTCTGCAAGAATTCTAGCATTGTCCAATAAATCATTGCCGGTCCAACGATCCGGCTGCCATACAGGAACACAGTCTCCATCTGTAGAAGTTAAAATGTGCCACAATTCAGGAGTTATCCAGTCTTTATAGTTACCGAGGAGTTTCATATGTATATGTACTAAAATTTGCTACGAGTCGAGGAGTATATCCAATATTGCACGCACCGTGTATTTCATTTGCATCATCATACATAAAAACATCTCCTGCTTTGTAGTCTGTTATAAATTCTTTATTATAAATGAATACATGTCCATGCTCGTAATCTTGTAAAGGAATCCAATATCTCTTACAGTCAATAACTCCCGATTCGGTCACATGTGGGTCGCAGTGCATAGGCATAAAGTTTCCGGGTAGCATTTTAATAAACCACCACATTAATTTACCATTAGTTTTAAATGGCGGTATAAATGTTAATGGACAACTATCTTGATCATAATGTTGCCAATATGTTTGTGTTAGATCATATCCGGCACTGGTTGCCTTTCTAAACTCGGGACTATCGGGATTAGCTTTAGTAGTTTTAGGTCGGGGAGTTCCTTCATTGTTTAACAAATAGTGTACCCATTCAATATTGATCCAATCAGCGTAGTTGCCAATATATTTCATTAATAACTCTCTATATGATCGATACCTAAGGTCTTACGGAACTCCTCAGTAAACTTACCGTCAATGCGTAGTCCGTAGCTTTGTTCCATAATCTGTTCACCACCATGCCAGTCCACATCGTTCCACCAAGCGGCGCGAGTATTAAGATATGTCTTGTCCTTAGACTCAGGATCCCACAAGTAAAAGGCTTTTTTAGTGTTAGGACGAATGTGTATAAACTCATTGCGGTGCGGCTTAACCATGTTAACTCCGTTTTTAGCATCTAAGTCTCTATGTTCAAACGGAATACCGTCTGCTTCACAGTGAAAGAATATGACACGCCCTATTTCTTCAAACACAGTACCTACTAGGCTTTCAACCCATTTAACTACACTAGGAAAGTATTCAGCTTCAGGAGTTAGCTTGCGGGGAGCAGTACGATCATCCCAAGATCCTTCTTCCCACAAATAATAGTAAATGTATGGATCGTACGCACCCATGGCCATTTTTAAAAAACGTGTAAACTTATTGCGTTGTTGAAAGTTTTTAAAATCTGTGGGCATCAACTTCATACCTGCTACTTTAATAGGATCTGTATCAGGCAACGATTGGAACTCTTGCATTGCTTGATATATAGGTTTCCAACTTACACGATAGCTCATATCATCGAACGCGAAGCCTGGAGCCATCCACGTACCTTCCTTGGCATGTTCACGTGCTAGTGCAAAGCCTGTAATTATCTCGGGCTGTAACTTATCAAATGACTCCATGTCTAAGTAAGGGGTCATATCTAAGTATGGTTGATTATTAATTCCTTTCAGCATTTTGCTCTTGTTCCCACTGATACATTCTTCTATATTTTAATGGGATTTCGTCTAATGCTTGAAGACCTTTATTTACTAAACCGTCTCTTAAAATACATTGATGTAGCATATTTGATACATAAGGAGTTTTTGCAAAATTACACCACGGCCCACTATTACATTGTTCTAGATCTAATGTTGTTACATCGGCCCACTGAATAAATCTATGAGGTATATCATTAATTGTTGCCATAACATGATATACATTATTATCTGCAGGGATAATTTTAAATTCCCATCCTTTAGATTCACTTATACGTTTTGCTTCTTGCACTAAGTCGCTTAGATATTTTTTAGGTTCATCCGGACTCCGACCAATATCGGTGCCTCCACGAACTCGATACTCTTCTGCACTATGCTTATATGATTGATTAACTTTTAAAACATCCTCTAACTGATCCCAATAACTCAGTGTATGATTAATATTAGTGAGTTTCAATCCCTCGCTTAGACAATTTTGAATTCCTTTTTGTTGTCGCTTGTATGTAAGTATTCCTTGATATGTTGGATGGTTTAAACTTAGGGTGACTGCATATAATCCTGCGTCTTTTAATTTTTGAACTAGATCAACACGTTCCAATAATACACCATTAGTTACTATAAGAATATCTCTAGGTTTATAGTTAGGATCTTTTTCAAGATCACGCATAGCCTTAACTAGTTCTGGTAAGTCTTTGCGCATCGTTGGCTCAGCCCCGGCTAATGTCATAGACCATCCATCATTCGGATTCATAGTTAGCATCTCTTTTAATACATCATCTATTGATCTATCTACTATTTTATTATCAGGTAGATGATAACAGTGTGGGCATGTTAAATTGCAACGGTCAGTTACTTCGATTCCATAACTACTAGGATCATATTCCGATGGTCCACTGCGTACAAGACTATGATAGAATTCTGCGTCTTTTTCTACAATATATTTGGTGTAGCCATGCTCAGGACAAGTTTTTTCAATCCAAATTTTTCCATCTTCTTCAAATCGTCTCGATGGTATATGTCGATAGCAATCTTCGCAAAGCCCAACAGTGTCTATAGAATACATTATTTTTCTCGTGAAATTATTAGTGATAACTACTTATATCAATATTTATGATGCTATAATATACTATGAATTTTTCTTATTACTACAATAATGTTCCAGAATTTGGACCGTGTCGCAACAATTTAATCTATACTAGCCTAATTAACAACAGTAAAAAGGTATTTGTTCAATGGTTTCACAATGATAGTGAGTACCATAAAGGTATGAATGAAGTTGTAGATCCAAAGCTAATGGCTGCTAAATGGGATCGTGAATTACATTTTTTAAGTAACATGGCGCATCATAATCCCGAAATGGTACCTAATATATTAGAAATAAATGTACCCGAGCGTAAGATATACTTACAAATAGATGGAGTAGATTTATGGCAACGCAGTTTAGATGCTAATTGTTCTTTTGATGAAGTGGTCCCAGATTGGCAAGAACAGATGTTAGACATATTTCGTGCCTACAAAGAAAGAGGGTGGTACAAGTATAGCCTGCATCCTAGTAGTTATTTTGTAGTCGGTGGTAAGTTAAAAAGCATCAATTATTTTTTTACTTATAGTAGCAACGAAGGATCTATTACAGTTAAGGATCATCTAAGTCATATTAGTAAAGAACGGCAAGTAGCAATGAAAACTATTACCGACTATATGGGAATAGATTGGGACAAACCTCAATCACTGCAAACTATGCAGATGCTTGCATTTGAAAGTTTTAGTAATAACTATCCACGCGAATTTATAGATAAAGCAAAGAATGTATTCCTTAGTTGAATGGACTCCTGATTTAGATTTAACCGAATTCTATGCCGAAGCAGGGCGTAGGGGTTTTATTAATAATGCAAGCCAGTTTTCTATGGTTGAACGCATTCAGCGTGAAAGCGAATGGGCAGTATGGATATTGTATTATAATGATAAAGCAGTTGGCAGCGTAGCTGCACACTCGCTTCCCGAGCTAGGTCCTAATGCTTATAGGATATGTACTAGGACCTGCGTATTTACAGATATGACTCCGCATCGACAACTACGAGCGTTAAAATATACATGTCAACAGCATCAAAATATCACAGCACAATTTTATATTCCTGCATGTATTGAATGGGCTGGTACAGAAGCAGATTTATACATATCTAGTCATCCTAGTGATGTTGGCACACAGAGATTAGTACATAACATATACTGTCCTGCACTTGTAGAAACAGGCGCATTAGAACGCACATGTGAATTAGATTATCGAGGACACACTCAGACATTTTGGCGCCTTAATATTTCTACATTTTTAAAACAGCTAAACTCTCTTCCTAGATGGTCCAATCAGTTTGATGCCATGTAGGTACATTAAAATCTGTAATACTTATTGCTGATATATTTTTTATCTGCACAATCCCCGAATCTCTTTTAACAAATCCATCACTTGCAAATCTAGACACTTGAACATACATCTCCGGAATCTTATCTTTAAGTTTAGTAAGTAATGTTGTCTCTGCATGCAATCTCTGTTTTATACTGTAGAATGTTGCAGTGCCGATATAATTAAAAATATTGCTTATATTAATTAAACTGGTACCCTCAAGATTTTCAATCCAATTGAGATCATCGGTCGAGTCTAATAAATTAATTAAATAGAATTCAAATGTCACTTTGCTTTTAATATCAGCCCATAGTTCCTTCCAATTAAATTGAGAACTAAATTCTGCCCATTCTGATTCGATATCTTGTGGGCCACAATAGATAATAGAATTATTATTTTGTAAATAACCATATTTAGAATCCATAAACTCTCTAAAGAATTTAGGATAATTTTCTCCATTCCAATCTATAACCGCTTTGAGATACTCTAGTGTCGGTGGACTATAATCAAAAAACTTTACAACTGTTTTATCGCTGTATCCTATATTAGCAAGATGTTCAATCCAACCTAACCCACTTGCTGGTACTATTAATTGTCTTAGCGGACCAGAAACATCAAACTTCATTTTTTCAGAATTAATCGGATATACAGCTAAACTTGAACAAAAATTTAAGCGTGAGTATGCATAATTTATTTGATCTACGAAAGAATGTTCGTTTTCAGGATAATAATGTTTTTTTGATTCTCTAAATGCATCATTAAAAATTTTAACAGGTAAATTTTGACTAAACGCTATGCTCAAGATATTCCAACCGTGTGCTTTGTGTTGATATTGCATAGTGTCTGTACCTTGCTCTACCCACTTAGGAGTATGATTATCGTGATAGGTATCGATACTACGTTTTGGGCAGGTTTGAATATGAGGGGAAAAGAATTCTTGATTTCCTATCCTAGGCATTCCTAAAGATTTATATACTTCTAAATTAATTACGTAGCATTGTTGATGTAATTCATAATAACAATCCTTTCGATCTAATACATGCCCTAATAAAAAAAATGTTTCTTTTTGAAGTAGTTCATTTAATAAATCAAAAAATACATACCGAGTAATAAACTCAGTTCCAGTAGTTAGTATTACTGCATATTTGCAATTTCTAGTGGAAGCTGCTTTTAATAAAGAATCTTCATCAATTCCTTGTAGTACTGTGTATCCTTGAATAGTTATATTTTGTAAACAAAAATCGCTTATATTTTTAATAAGCTCTTTGTTCCAATCACTTGTGTACGTGTGTGTATTATCAATTATACAAAAGATAATATCAGACGATGCAGGCCCTTCGTTAAATTCTTTAATGTTCATTGGTCTATATAGCTTTCTATAATTAGCCTAGCAAAATCTTCTTGTTTATTTCCATATACTCCAAATCCGATCATATGGATGCGTTCTTGATCAGTAAAATTAATTACAGCATGGCGATGTCTAATATTAATAAGAAATGCATCACCCTCTTGGAAAGGTACGATCCCAAATCCCTCTAATACCATGTGGCATGATTTTGGATGGACTATGGCAACATTAATTGGGCATCCTAATTCTAATGGATCGTAGTCTGCAGGTTCGCCGGGGATATATCCACGGCCGGGAGCATCACTGTGTGCCGAAATATATCCCTGCGGTTTAACTTTCATAAAGCGAACACGTTTATATTTCTCTGCAGGAAACTCCCTCCAGAATCGTGTAACATTAGGAGTTAGTCCACCTAGCTCGGTCCACTTATAGATATCATCAGATTCTTCTGACACGTACTCTGGCCAATTTTGTGTGGCATCAGTGCGGATACCATGTAAGCAACAACTTTCCCATCCTGCACTTTCTCCTTCACGATGCGGTACATAGAAAGGTTCTGCATTTGGTAATTCGGTTTTCCACAGCCCTAAATCAGTAGGTAGTCTTAATTTTAACCAGGCAAACTCGGGATTATTTAAGATCCATCTAGCACCTTCTAATATATTTAATTTACGTGGAAGACGCGGAGGAGCATATCTACAATCCTTGTTGGCATAGTAAAAATCTAAGGTTTCTTGATTCATTGCGGTAACTTAAAATCTTTAATATCTGCTAGATCTACATAGTAGGCCATTTCTTTATTATAATCTGTAATGAATGGTTCTTTCAAATAAGGCTGCCATGGACCTGTTTGTAAATTACTATAGTCATGTTGTATGCGATAGCATAATCTATCCTTAATATCTCCCAGTCTACGATGTAGTGTAATACTGTTGTCAAATAGGCAAAAATCGTTATTGCTTTGATACCAATGATCGTAGATATATTTGTCTAGAAATAGTTCTTTGTTTATTTCTGCAAATACACTATCACTTTCTTCTTTAGTCATACCTTTGATACTATGTACTGTGTTTAATGAATAATGTAATCCTATGATACCTCCAGGACTACGCATTACCATAGGAATCTCTGTGTCATCTTCCGGACACATATTGGCATGCATAACTTCATCTTGATCTTGACGTAGACCCGGATTAATACGGCCTGGTGTAAATCTATGTACTAGTATCATTTCATCTAATTCACTGCGGAACGCATTGCTGACATTTTCATAATAGTCAGGTGTAGTAAGAAATCCTGTACTAGATCCTATCATGTTTTCAGCACCTAATAATGCCACTCCGGGTGTGAATGTTAATGTACCACTTTCATTGCTATGCCAAAGCAATTCGCCTTCGGCAAACATGCCTAGTGGATTACCATCAGAATCACGCTTGCCGGTTACACGCATAACATGTCTGCCATCTGGCATAAGTTCTTGCATACGACTGATACTTTGTAGTCGCTGTTTATCTATATCATCTATGCTAGGATCATCCTGCAGAGCGGCTTTAACAATTTCTTTCCAAGTCCTGCCTTGATATTTTTTAAGTAATAGATATCGAATACCGTATCGTGTATCACCAAATTGCTTGCAGAAATCTATCTCTCGATCCCAAGTTAGATTACAATCACGAATGATAGTAACTAGATTTTCTAAATGTAGGCGGCCAATTTCCAGCCACTCTTCATCGGTAATCGTAGTAAAGTCTACATCATCGACAAAAACGCCGAATCTGCCTAATCCGGGTATCTTTGATACTTTCATAAAAAAATCCTTAAATGTTTTAGTATTTAAGGATTTTTAAGATGCTACTTGTAAGTTATGAATTATATCTTATACCAAGTTGTAGCACTTGCACGGTATACATATCTAAAGGCAGTCCCTGCATTCACAGATCCCGCAAATGATGGACTAACTGTTCCGCTGCCTGTTGCCAATGTTACTGTATTAGCTGACACAGCGAAACGACATACTTGTCCATCAACTGGGCCAACTGGCATATTTATTGTAGCTGTTAATCCAGTAGTGCCTACTAATAATAGATTATCAGTTTGGGTTGAACTTAGTGTATACGCACTTGTTGTTGCTACAGAAACATAGTTCGGTGATATAACTTCTAATGAATAGCTAACTGTTGGTGCTGTAAGCACTCCGAGACTATTAAATGATAATATTTGGTAGCTACCACTAACAGCACCGGCAGCACTTGATTGTACTACTGCTAAGAACTTACCAGGCACAATTCCCGAAGATACAGTACCATTTGAATCTACAGCTCCACCATAGGCAACGCTACGACTAAATGCTGAGCCATCATAACCAAAAAGGTCCATTCCGCTTAATCCGTCGCCGATTACTACGGCAGAAGGAGCAGCATTTGTACCTCTACAGAGTTCAACTGTGATATAGGAGTTTTGGGATCCCGAAGTAGTTGCAAAGAATGTTGCAAGAGGAAGTCCACCATTATTCTGGGTTCCAAGTAATGTTCCGGTTGTATTGATAGTGCCAAAGGACGTTGCTGTAACAGATCCAGTAATATTAATATTACCAGTTCCAGTAAGATTCTTACCATTTAATGATAAGTTAGCACCAAGTCCGGTAGTTGCTGAAATTGTGCCGCCTGTGATAGCTCCTGAAATACTGATAGCACCAGTTGTACCAGTGATATTATAACCATTTAGATTTAGATTTCCACCTAGCTTAGGAGCAGGATCATTTTGAACTGCATCATAGTCAGCTGCTACTGAAATATTTAAAGCATGGTTAACGCTGTCATACTGCACGGTTACACCGCTGAAAGTACCATTAGCTACAAGTGCACCAAATGCATCTTGACTACGCTGAGTAGTAAAATACTTGTTATTTGAACCTTCTGCTAGTCCATCTGTAGTAAACGGTGTTAGAACTACATCAAAATGTTTTGTAGATGAGTTATAGGTTAACCCGTTTCCAGCTAAATTTTGTGCAGGATCTGTACCACCAGATGTAACACCATCGCCGACATAGAGTCGTTTGGTATCGGTTGTATAAATTACTTCCCCGGCATCAAACACTATACTTGATCGTTGGGCTTCGGTTCCTCTTCTAATGCGTAGCGACATTGTGCTGTCTCCATTATTCTATAGTGTATTTATTCGATTGATAGAATAGACTATATTTTTAAACTACGCATTTTATAGCCAAAAAAATAGGGCCGGAGCCCTATAATTTGGAGGAACGGGTCGGAGTCGAACCGACGGTTTTAGGGATTTGCAGTCCCTTGCATTGGGCCTCTCTGCCACCGTTCCCTGGTGGGTCGTGACAGGTTCGAACTGCCGACATTCACGGTGTAAACGTGACGCTCTACCAGCTGAGCTAACGACCCTGATTCTTATTTTACTTTAAGAAAGTACTCTTGACCGTCAATATTACCGTTTTGAATATCTAACAGTGCTGTAACAATAGTGTGGCTATGCTCATACTTGTCGCTAGATCTGTGTTGTCTACGAATCTCACGAGCCCGAGCACTAGCAGCCAAAATCATGTCATACATACCAGTGCCCATAAGACGGACACATTTTTCACGATCAATTTCTGGACCACGACTTGGAATTAGCTTTTTCATATAGTTCCTTAGTTAAAACACTATTATAACATCATTTACACAGAATGTCAACAACAGTTTAACCTGTGCGATGGATTAGATGAAAACCAAATTGAGTCTGGACTGGCTGGCTGATTGAGCCGATTGGTGTTGCTAGTGTAGCATCTTCGAATGGCTTGACCATTTGCCCAGGGCCAAAATTACCAAGATCACCACCGCGGGCTTTGCTTGGGCATGAGCTGTGTTGCTGTGCTAGAGCACCAAAATTTAATGCATTAGCTTCTTTAAGAATTGCTTCAGCTTGCTCTTTGGTTGATACTAAAATATGACTTGCTTGCATGTTGTTTCCTTTTAAGTTAATTGTAATTTCATTGTGTGTGTCGAGCTTCGAGTAAGTACATAGTTAAAGCTCAATGATATTCTTTTTTGATCAGGTGGTAGTTTACAGATGGTAGTTCCGTGATCTAACCAGCTGGGAAAGAATAGTATTAGACCCGTGCCCGGACGATAATTTATGTTACGATCCGACAAGGGGTTGGGCTTGCTAAAATCTGCATGCCACATTAATTTGGCTGGACGAGGATCCATAAAAAATATATTACCGGGCTCAGGAGTTTCGGGAACTTGTAAGTACATTACACCCGAGTAAAAACTATTTGGGTGATTGTGTATGTGATGTGTACCGTTATTAATCTGCAGATTAGACCACATACCGGTCATAGTAACGCTGCTAAGATCGAGTCCCAGGATGCTTTTAAAAATAAACTCTGCTTCGGAATTTATTAAATCGCATAACTCCTTAAAGTCTTCCCGTAGATGTAATTGATCCGATAGAGTACATACACCAAGATCCTTTGCTAGACTAGCCTGCTGATCAGGATTTAGCTCTTTAATAATTAGATCAGCGTATTTTTTACAAATACTAGTATCTTGTAGAAAGGCTTTTGATATAGGTGTAGCAAACAACATATCTATATCACGATCTATATTTTCCATAGTTGTATGCTTATCTTCCTCTGCCCGCTGATTTCTTAGCAGGTTTGTTGGTAGTAACTTGATTACCACCTACTAGTTTAGTAGCATCACCTTTGCTCTTTTTACCGCTAGACATGCGACTAGCATTTTTCTTTTCTAAAGCAGCTTTTAAAATATCGCTTGTTGCCATAACAACTCCTATACAAAATTCGGGCCGCAGACCCATCCGACTAATGATTTTCTAACACCTCTGGTCACTGGCTGTACACTGTGCGGCATATAGCTTGGAAACAAGGCCATTTGCCCTTTGCGCAGGGGAATTACAGCCGGCTTGTTAGTATAGTGTAGACATAGTTCTCCACCATCGAATTCACTAGGATCATTCAGCAATACGCTAAATGATATCTTCCTATTATGCCCTTTTGGATTTCTAAAACTGTTATCGACATGCATGTCATAGTGCCCACTAGTTTCTGCACGATAAACAGAATACTGTAGTGGTTCTAAATATGATATACTATATTTAAAATGAGCTGAATTTGCTTGATGCACGGCTGCTGTTACGTTGGCAAATACACTTTCGAAATAGTCGGCATCTTGTAAAAAGAATACTTCGGTAGTTCTTATGTGAGCATCCTCATCTTTTTCACTCCATATCTTTGCTGGAGTCAAGCTACCTGGATTAGCCGCTATAAAATTTTCAATCAGTGCATGGTGATTGTCATTAAGCACCTCACCTAAGGCAACATCCCACGCATACGGTTCATTTGGATTTTCAAACCAAAACATATTTTATCCTTTATTGGAGCGGGATATCGGAATCGAACCGATGACGAAAGATTGGAAATCTTTAGTTTTGCCCCTAAACTAATCCCGCTTTGCAACTTAAAAATCTATCCTTTCTGTATGACTTAGTCCTAATATAGGACGTTTGTCAAACTTAAACTCGGCGTACTTGCCGTTAGCATCTACATAGTGACAAAAAACTTGTATCTGCTGATTACCCTGATATGGATAACGCCAATGCTCAATCTCACAACCCTTGTATACTATCAAGTCCCCAGGTTCTAACCATACTGGAGTACCTCCCATAAAGATGATCCACGGGTCTGGGTCATTACTGATACAAACAGTAATGCTAAATTGACAGCTAGGACGATCTGTATGTTTAGGTAAGGTGGATCCTTTCCAATAGATACGACTATATGTATAGGTAGGATGCAGTTCTAGTCCGGTAACTTCTTCTACTAGTGGATGTAAAGTCATCATCAAGGCGTCGCTTACTATTGAACTATAACCTGCATAACTGATAGGACTTTGATCGTCCCCAAATGCTGTTAGATTATTTTGATCAATCTTCTTATTAAAATAATCGACTTGCCTGCTGATTAGGATACTGTTCTTGATTAATTCTACAGTATCATTGCTTATGGCATTTCTAATTACTTTGTATGCTTCTTCCATTGTGTTCCTTAGTCAGCACCTTTAAAGCATACTACAAACTACCAGAGGCGACTATGTCTAATCGGTTCGTGCAATATGCTTTAAAAGTGTCCCTGCCACTGTCTCCCGACAGCCCAAGGACTAGGCTTGGTATCCGTACCGCATGTTTATGTATTTGGACAGTTAATGCTCTGCCCTATGATTTCTTCAGGCTCCCGAATGAGGGACTCTAAGGTAGATCATAAGCACCCGGCAACTCTGGTCTCTTGCCTCACCCACTTTGTATTAACGTAAAAGTGTAAACCGGGACTTGGTGCCCCCGGGGTGAATCGAACACCCTTTTCTTTCGAGCCTGATTACAAATCAGGTGCAATCCCACTATGCGACAGGGGCAAAATCTTTATTCTACTGCTACTTCTGCCGACTCCACCACTTCTTCTACAACAGCCGGAGCCTTGTAGCTTGGAAGACTTTTCATAAATGCAATTCTACGTTGAATCATAGCCACGTGCTTTTTACGAGCACCACTTAGCAATTTTTCTAGCTGTGTAATATTCAATGGACCTAAACGGGTCTTACCGTTACGGGTTAGCATTGTACTTTTTGTTTTTTGTTTTGCGGCTGCCATAGTGTTTCCTTATTCTATATTTTACTTAGTTTTCTTCTTCTTGTCAACAATCTTTTCTGATTCTGGCTTTTTCTTTTTGCCAAAGATTGCCTCAAAGTTTTTATCATAGACTTCTTTAGGTACACTAAATGGTCTTGCTTTACTACCTTTTCCGCCATCACTCATAATGATCTCCTACAATTAAATGGTGGAGGTGACAGGACTTGAACCCGCTACCTTGACCTTGCAAAGGTCCTGCTCTACCAGATGAGCTACACCCCCATTATTCTGGCTCCCCCGGGAAGGCTCGAACTTCCGACATCGGCATTAACAGTGCCGCGCAACTACCAACTGTGCTACAGGGGAATTGTTTCTTACTCTACTACTGTTGCGCTGGTACTAGTTTGATTATAGTTACCACCTGGTTTCTCACGCTTAATAGCTTTTGGCACTACTGCTTCAAACAGTTCTGCTTCAATCAGCATACCTTTCCATTGCCCACGTGCTTGTGAGTTAGTAAATTGTGCTAGAGCACGCTTACTTGTTTTACTTAAATTAAAAGTCTTACCTGGTTTCATATTTTACCTTTTTTTAAATTTTGGCGGAGAGTATAGGAATCGAACCTATCCACCGGTTACCCAGTGACGGTTTAGCAAACCGTTGCCTTAACCGCTCGGCCAACTCTCCGTTATTCTATTATCGTGTTACCTTACGTATTAATTTATGCCAGTAGTATTTTACACCTCGCCAAGTTGGCAAATCAAAATCAAATGTTATACCTACTTCTTTGGGCATGTTGCCGTAAGCCCGATCAATCGTATCTTGTTGCTTGGTCATACAGCTTTCTCCTTTATGTAAAGGTTTTATTATGGTGCAAGTGGCCGGGGTCGAACCGGCATCTCTTTTTATCGAGGGCGGGTTTTAAGCCCGCTGAGTATACCTATTTCTCCACACTTGCATTTTCTGGCGACCCCGGATGGATTTGAACCACCGACATTTGGTTTTGGAGACCAACGTTCTGCCGGACTGAACTACGGAGCCATGTTTGGCGGAAGCGGTGAGATTCGAACTCACGGTGCCTTTCGACACGTCTGTTTTCAAGACAGGTGCAATAAACCGGACTCTGCCACACTTCCATATTCTTTATCCATATTGGGGTATTCCTCTGGATTTTCTACCTTTGCCATAATTTTTGGCACCAAAGGTATCCGATTGGCTGTCACAGTTTGGACATATCAATCTAAAATTATTTGGTTTGTTATTTGTAGCATTTCCATCTATATGGTCTGTCCATAGGGTTATTCCTTGGCCATTCCATTCTGCTATCCCACAACAACTACATTTATATCCATCTCGTTTAATAAGAAATTCTCTTATTAACTTACGAGGATTCTTAACGCCAATATCTTTACCTTTTAACCAGGCTTGATATCTTTGTTCTCTTAATTCTTCTTTAAGTTTTGCCTTTTCATCGTACATACATTGTGAGCTACAAAAGATATGATTGTCACTATATCCTTTAAATTTAAACTCGCTTGTACAATGCCTACAAACATAAACTTGATCTTTTGTGCCTTTATAATTCATACGATAGAGTTCCTTTAAAATATTTATATTTATTTATCACTCTATCGTTT
>Ga0214172_1000354_pt1 | contig 21362 bp, 26 predicted proteins | sample TroBogEpilimnion_29_FD_153010 | JGI IMG/M metagenome (GOLD analysis project Ga0214172, IMG submission 153010) | Freshwater microbial communities from Trout Bog Lake, WI - 12JUL2007 epilimnion | ecosystem: Environmental > Aquatic > Freshwater > Lake > Epilimnion/Euphotic zone | place: Trout Bog...
CCGGCTCGTCTCCGTCCGTTGGCGGCAGCGGATGCAGCGTCATCGCCAGCGTCGGCGGACCGGAATTTTTTATCGAGTAGCCCCGCGCGCCCACACCGCGCGTCAGCGTCACGCGCAAGACCGCTTCGGCGAGCGAATTCATGCCGATGAGCTGGGCGGCCCGCTGCTGCAATTCCTTCGGGGAAAACGGCACGGGGAGCTTGATAAACTCCGCGCCACGCATCAGGCGTTCCAGATGTTGCTCCATGCGGAACGGCCGCCCATTCGCCACGCGCAGCGTTTCAAACAGGCCGTCGCCGAGCAGAAACCCGCGGTCGTTCAAGGGCACGAACGCCTCGGCTTCGGACATAAATTTTCCGTTAAGAAACACCATCATGGCATTCATTCCTTATGTCATTTCAATTACCCGATGCCCGGGAAATCCGCGAGTAGAAAAAACAACCGCAAACAATTCCGGCTTGGCCCAAACCTCTTCCGCAGCGGCGCGACGGCCAATCGTGGCCGTTCCAAAAAACGGGCTGATAAACAATGGAAGTGAATCGGCGGCGAGAAAAACTACAAAACCATTGGCTGCAAGATTGAGTCCAAAAGTATCTGTCCCGTCCTCACCAGAGAATGGCACGTTACAGCGTCAGCGAGGCATCCTCAAAACCGAATTCCCCAGCGTTCAGAGCTTACCGATTTGAGGCCACAGCGGCTTCAGGTCGGGATCCTTCAAGGCCATTATGCGGACATCCTTTTTTCCCGCCAAGGCCATCGCCCGTTTCAGCCACACCAAAGACTCTTTCAAATTATCCAGCTGGCAGGCGTAACAAGCCAGATTATAGCGGATGATGTATTGATCCGGAAATTTATCGGCCATCGGAAGCAGCACATCCCAAGCCTCCCGGGTGCGTTTTAATTCATGCAGGCTGTAGGCCCGATGAATCCAACCAAAGGAATCCTCGGGCAGCAGGGTCGCCAGCGAAGCGGACACCTCGGAAGCCAGTTCCCATTGGCCAGTTTGGGCATGGATATTCCACTGCAATTCCAATACCAAGGGATGAATCCGCAGGCTCGGAGTGAGGTTTTCCAATTCAGCCTGAGCTTCCAGCGGCAGCCCCAACTCCAGCCAGCCTTCGGCAGCGGTCAGGTAAAGGGAATCCGGCAGCCCCACCGATTTTAATTTAAGGCTCATCGGCTAAAATCAACTGCCGCAGGTTGTGCGGGACCCTGGCCGCCGGCAGTGGAAAGATTGCGAGCCAACCGCCCTTTGACCTCACAGCCAGCATTGCCCACCAGCGCCCTGACCCGTGGAGTGATTATGGACAAAAACGGCGAAACGGCGGCCGCCAGTGTGGTGGCAGCCAACCCAATCAGGAGCACTGAATTGGAATGTGATTTCATGGCGGTGCATCATACGAAAACCAGGCATCCATTCCAATGCCGATACGACACCGACCGACGAACATCAATTTTGCCTCAGGGCCGCTCCTGAACAGGAATCGTCCGCGGAACCTTCGTCGACTTCAACATTTTGTCGGTTGCTGCGGACATGAGGCGGCGCAAATATCATTTTTTCATTCTGCCGATTAGCTGTTTTTTTCACGTTACCGCCCAGCGTTCGACCAAAAGGCCACGGCCAGAATGATGGCCCCCATGATTATTCCCACCACGACCGACCAGATCAGATAGATGATTTTCTGACGCCCTACCCACGGTGCCTCTCTGGGGAAAATAAACTTTCCCAACAATACCAAAATGGAATGCTTGATTCTAACTCCCATAAAACAACATATCTCAGACTTGCTTGGAGGCAAACAGACAGCCATTTCTGAAATACCTCTGTGCATGGCAGGTGTCGTGCCCCTCATCAATACACCCAGCCCGCGTCAGGTCGACCAGAAGCTGTTTCAGGTGCGATCGCTGTCTACCGATCAAGTCCCACCACTTTGTTTTGCAGCCGTAGAACTATCGAGGTGGACACTCTCAAACTGTCACCGCCGAACCGCGCATCTCCGGCCGGCTCTCCCAGGTCGAAGCATCGGGATGGAGACACTGACGGTCGGGACCCTTCCACAGCCAGTTCCACGGCCAGCGGATCATTGACGGCGTGATTGTGGACGCCAACCTGCGGCTGCTGGGCTACAGGATCATCGGCTACAACGACGTGGGCGCCATGGCCTATGTGGATGTGGATAAAACCCAGATCCATTTCAACTTTGAAACCGGCGACTGGCTCAACCAGCTCCGCGGCATCCCCCGGCTGGCCACCCTGCTGGACGATGCCAACAGCGTTTCCGACATCAAATATTACTGGCAGCAGGGCGTGATGATCGCCAGCCAGAAGATGGTGATGCGCGAGAGCGTGGACGGCCAGCCCGGCAACGGCGTGCAGGAGACGGAAATTGCCGTGCCCCAGGCCGATGGCAGCACCACCCTGAAAATGGTGCGGGTGGAGGATGCGCCCGCCGGCGTGGTGGAACTCAGCACCCGCCGGGGCGAAAAGCTTTCCACACTGGACCTCAACCGCCCGTCCATGCAGGAGCAGGAGTTTGTGCGGATGGTGGAGACGGCCTATTTCCACAAGCATTGGCCGCGCTGCCTCATCTATCCCGAGGACGCCAGCCGCGCGCCGAGCCGGAGCATTGCCCAGCAGGTGCAGGTGATGCTGCGCAAGCGCCAGATGACCGTGGAGCGGAGCGCCCGCTGGATCTGCGACCGGCGGATTGCCCTGGCCATGCAGCGCGGCGAGCTGCCCCAGAACAACAACCTGTTCGACCCCTATCACTACGGCTTTTCCATTCCCGCCAAGTACACCGTGGATGAGGGCAACGACGCCAAGATGGCGCTCTCCATGCTGGGCCGCTGCTGCCTGTCGCGCGGTGCCATCTCCGCCGAGCTGGGCTTTCAGGAAAAGAAGGTGCTGCGCCAGAACTTTAACAGCGTGGACGCCCTGGCCACCGCCGCCGAGGAACTAGCCAAGCGCCATAGCTGGCTGAATGTGAACGACGCCCTGAACCGGCTGGATAACAACGGCAATCCGAATGTGATGCCCACCCCGCCCGAAGCCCCCGAACCCGCCGCCGAACCCAAGGACTAATTTATGCGCCTGCCGAAATTGATTGAAACCCTGACCCGCACGCCCCTGCTGATGACCCCCGGCAGCGTGGACACCATCCTGGGCATTTTGCAGACGGACCATGCCTTTCGCGCCGCGCGCGAGGGCGTGGACCAGTGCGGCCGCTCCGTGGAGCTGGAACAGATGACCGTGGAGGATGGATTGGCGCTCATTCCCGTCAAGGGCCCGCTGGGCATTAGCCTGGACGCCTTTGAGAAGGGCGCCGGCGCCACGGACTATGCCGACATCATGCGCGATCTGGCCGCCGCCAATGAAAATCCGCAGGTGCAGAACATCCTGCTGGTGATGGACACCCCCGGCGGCATGATGGGCGGTTTGCCGGAATGCGCCGAGGCCATCACCGAGAGCGAGAAGCCGGTGTACTGCTATGTCCCCGCCGGCGGCACCGTGGCCAGCGCGGGCATGTGGCTCGCCGCCTGTTGTGCGGGCCGGTTCCTCTCCCCCTCCGCCCAGGCCGGCAGCATCGGCGTCTATTGCGCCTACACCGACATGAGTGAGCACGCGGCCAGCATGGGCATCAAAATCAAAGTGTTTTCCAGCGGCACCTACAAGGGCATGGGCGTGCCCGGCACCAGCCTCACCGCCGATCAGGAAGCGTATCTGCAAAACTCCGTGCTGGAGCTGGCGCAGGAGTTCTACGACCACATCCGCGCCCAACTGGGCAACGTGCCGGATGAAGCCATGCAGGGCCAGATGTTCCGCGCCGGCGAGGCGGTGAACATCGGGTTTGCGGATGACATTGTGAGCCTGGACGACCTGAAAACCTTCCTCAGTTGACTGTGCCGCTTATTCGATTGCAGGCAACTGTGAACCGAATACCCAAATGAACTTAAAAGACCTTATCGCCAAAGTCACCGGCCTCGAAGCCCGCGCCACCGAGGCGTTCAAAACCGAGCTGGCCGACCTCAAGACGCAGGTGACCGGCGCGCTGCAACAGTTGCAGGCCGATCTTGCCACGGCTACCACCACCATTGCCACCCTTGGCACGGAAAAGGCCGGACTCGAATCGTCTGTGGCGGAACTGACCAGCAAGCTATCCGACAGCAACAAGGAATTTCTGGGCTACAACGAACTGCTCACCCAAGCCTGCCTCACCGGCCAGCTCCTCGACCTGAAACTAGCCGCCGACGCCACCCCCGAACAAATCCACGCCGCCGCGCTGGCTGTGCCCATGGCGGACAAGTTCAAAGCCTATCAGGGCGCGCTCAATGCTGCCTTTGGCAAGGCCGGATTGCCCCAAACCAAGCTCCCCACTCCCGCCAGCGCCCCGATCAGCGGCGCGGGCACGTTCAAGGGCGGCAAGTTGAAACTGTCCGACTTCCGCACGCTCAAGCCCGTGGAACAATCCGCCTTCTGCGCCGCCGTCCGGCGCGGAGAAGCCGAGCTGCTGAACGACTAATCTCCCCAACCACAATCCAACACCCGTAATTTATGGCAAATACACTCACAAACCTCATTCCTGACGTTTATGCCGCGCTCGACGTGGTTTCCCGCGAACTCGTGGGCGTCATCCCCAGCGTGGCCCGCGACGTGCGCGGGGATCGGGTGGCCAAGGGCCAGAACCTGCGCAGCATCAAGACGCGCGCCAATTCCGGCGGCGCGGACAGCACGCCCGCCATGTCCATCCCCGCCGCCGCCGATCAGACGGTGGACAATGCCGCGCTGACCATCACCAAATACCGCGAATTCCCGTTTAGCTGGTCCGGTGAAGAGCAGTACGCCATGAACACGGGACCTGGCTTTCTCAACATCCGCCAGGACATGATCGCGCAGGCCATCCGCGCCGCCGTGAATGAGGTGGAACTGTTCTGCGTGCAGGCCATCGCCGCCGGTGCCAGCCGCGCCTACGGCACGCCCAACACCACGCCGTTCAGCACGAACACCGGCGAGGCTGCGCAGATGAAGAAGATTCTGGATGACAACGGCGCGCCGCTCTCCGGTCGCTCGCTCATCATTGACACCACCACGGGCGCCCAGCTCCGCACGCTCACCCAGTTGACCAAGGCCAACGAAGCGGGCACGGCGATGACCCTGCGCGACGGCGAGATTTTGAACCTGTCGAACTTCTCCATCAAGGAGAGCGCGCAGGTCACGCCGACGACCATCGGCACCGCCGCCAGCGCCACGATTGACGCCACCGGCTACGCCGTGGGCGCCACCAGCATCACGCTGGATGCGGTCGGCACCGGCACCATTCTGGCGGGCGACGTGATTGTGCTCGCCAACGACACGAACAAGTACGTCGTCACCACGGGCTGCGCGGCGGTGAGCGGCGCCACGATTGTGATTGCCGCCCCCGGCCTGCGCAAAGCCACCACCACGGCCAAGCGCACCGTCACCGTGCAGGGCACCAGCACCCTGCTCACCGGCAACCTGGCCTTTACGCAGAACGCCTTCATCCTGGCCGTGCGCCAGCAAATCTGCCCCGCCGAGGGCGATTTGGCCATCATGCGCGAGACCATCACCGACAGCCGCAGCGGGCTGCCGTTTGAACTCCGCGTGTATCCCGGCAAGCTGATGAACCGCTACGAGATCGCGCTGGCGTATGGCGGGTTGCTCGTCAAGCCCGAGCACGCCGCGCTCCTGGTGTACTGATTTAGTTGGACCGATGGCATGTTTCCCTCCGCGCCGGCCTGTTGTCGGCGCGGGGGTTTTTACTTTCTAACGTTATGGGCATGATCCAGCGCAACCTAGAGATCGCCGCCGCCCGCCGCGAGAGTGGCGACCTGGGCGGCTACATCATTTTCCCCGCGTGCGAGCCGATGCCCTGCGCCATGGGCGTGGACACCAGCGGCCTGCAGCGCGCCGATAACTCCGCCGGCTTCCAGTTCAACCAATCGCGCCGCGCCATCGTGCGCACCGCCCTGCTGGCCGACCTGCCCCGCCAGCCGCAGGCCGGCGATGTGGTGGAGATCCGCGGCAACCTCGAAACCGAGTCCGCCTTTCTCACCATTTCCCCCACGAGCGGTCTGGAGAGCTTTAACGCCATCCTCACGGCGGTGAATCTGTACAATCCGAATGTGTAGGTGGCGAGCCGCCACGGGCCATTAACGGTGGCAGTCCGCAAGGACCGCCGCAATATCGGCAGGAATGGATTTTCCCCGCGCGATTTCCCCCCGCACCACCTCCCGGACACGCTCGAGCACAGCGAGCCGCAGGAACACCTCCAGCGCCTGGGACGAATGCCCCGCGCCGGCGCGCTTGGCCGCCCACTGAATGGCGCCGAACTCGATCGCGGGCAGCGTGGCTTTCAGATCGCGGAACGCCAAGGGCGTTTTCCCCACGGTGAGGGGTTTCCCCCCGGGACTACCGCTGCCCCCGGCGCTGGCTTTTTTTAGCAGGTGCGCGCAGGTCGGACACAGATCCGCCGCCGGCCACACCCATGGCAATTCATGTTCCCAACCGCATTGTTTGCAAATATTCATAGTGTTTTTATCTTTCGTGTATTTCGTGTATTTCGTGGTTAATCCGCTTTCAACTCCGTCAGGACCTCGCCGCCGGCGCAGGCTTCCACGCGGGTAACGGTCACATGCGGATTCTTGCTGGCAAAATTGCGCCAGCCTTCCGCCGCTGTGGCGCCATCCGTCACCGAACTGCCCGCGCCGCCCGGCCAGCAATAGGCCACGCGGTAATAATTCTGTTTGGCTTTCATCGTGTTTTCCTTTCGTGTGAATTCCCCACGCCCAGGTCAGACAATAAACCCCAGCAAGTGACGGGTGACCGCCAGATGATCCCCGATGCGTGAATTCTCGGTTAATTCCCCCTCTGTGGGCAGATACGTCCACAGCTCATCCCGCTGCGCATTGGCCTCGATGGCGCTAAACACCACCAGGCAGGCCGTTTTAAAGCCGCGTTTTTCATGGTCATCTTTCAGGATCCTCCAGCGCATCCGGATTGCCACTAGCATTTCAATATTCTGTTTTTTCATCATGTTTCCCTTTCGTGTGTTTCGTGTGTTTCGTGGTTCAATCTATTTGTTTCCGCTTTCCGCTTTTCAAAATGTGATCAGCCAGCTTGTCGGCGTATCCTTGCAGGGCCGGGGTTTCAGGATCATTCCCCCCGCCGACAGGGTTTCCCCCTCGACCTTGATGATGGACCCCACGCGGCAGGCGCTTGCCCGATTGCGCAGCGGCACCGTTCCCCGCGCTTCCCCCGTCACGGCATCCATGATCCGCGCGCCGCCCGTGGCCGGGAACAACGCCGTCACCACGCACTGCCACGTCTGGATCCGTTTGCAGGCGGTCATGGTGTCAAAGTAGGTGGCGCCCGGGAGCTTGCGCACAACGCCCTCGCCGCCGCGCGCCAGCACCGCCTGGAGCAATTCCCCCCCGTCAGGGTAGGATGTCACCCCGCGCAGGTGATGGATCCGGCAAATCTCATCCCGCATCCAGAGCCGGGCCGACAAGGGCAGCGCGCGGACATCTTCCCCGCCATAGGCCAGAACATCCCACGCGATGAATTCCCCCCGCACGCCCTCGCCGGCCAGCAGATTATTTCCGCTTTCCGCTTTCCGCTTTCCGCTTTCGGGCCAGAGGGTAAAAACGCCATCTAATTTCTCCTGATAAATCGCGCCGTCATTTCCCCACGCCAGCCCCACAGCCAGCGGGGCAATGTCTTTGCGGGGATGGGCGATGTTCGCCAGGCTGAAAGTTTCTTGGATCATAATTCACTATTGGTTTGAAGCTGGAGCCAGACCATTCCCCCCGCGCGCCGGGCCGTGAGATAGAGCAATTCCCCCTGCTCCCATAGCCCCACGCCGGCCAGCACGAAGATGCCGTTAATGACCGTCACGCATTCCAGCGCTTTGATGTCCTCCAGCGCGGCCGCATCCGCCGGATACGGCATTCGCAAACCCGCGCGCCAATTGGCTTTTAATAATTCGATCGTGTTCATAATTATTAGGCGGTCATAAATTTCCCCAGGGCCGCCGCCTCTGTGTGGGCGTTTACATCCTCCAGAATGGCATGGGCCAATTGCAAGCTAGGCTCAATGCAAAAGTCATGGCGCAGGGACATGGCCGCCACCACGCCGCATTGAATGGCCTGATTCACCGCTTCCGCCGGCGTGAGACTGCCACGCGGGATATTGGTTTCTAAATTATAGGTGAATTGTTCCATGGCCCGGTTGCGGATGTTTAATAATAACCCGTTCAACTCGGTTGAGAATTGCGCCGTCATTTGTGTGGTTGTCATACTATCGCCTTTCATTGCCGGATCCTGCCGGGACAGTTTGTGAGAATTCCCCACGGGGCCCGGCCGGAGTTTCCCCCCAGTCGGGCCGCGTGACTAACTCTAGGCATTCGCGGCAAAGAATAAACGGGCCTTTTCCATTTCCGCCAGCGCGGAAACCCGGGCCGGTTTCCCCACAACGACCGCCGGCACGCTTTCCGGCAGGGTTTCAACCATTGGCCGCAACGCAGTTGCCTTTTCGCTGGCCGCTTTTTCCTCGTCTAAATCCCGTTGCGCCCGAATCAGCGGATCCAGCGCCGCCAATACGGCACGGAAAGAAACGTTTCCCCCGTCACGCCATCCGTCTAATTCCGTCAAACTGGGCGAATGGTTGTGGCCCAATTCCGCTTTCCAGACATCATCAATCAGCGCTTGCGCGGCAATTTCCGCCGCGCTCGCTCCCTCCTCGAAACCCCGTGCCGGTGTCTTGAACGTATGGCATTCACAGCGCTGGCGAAAACGGGCCGATAATTTCTCGGGATTGTTGGTGGTAAAGACAACCACCGTTTGCGGCGGTAAATTCTCCAGGATGTCTAAAAAGACAAATTCGGCCTGGTTGCTCATGTTGTCCGCCTCATTGCAGATTAAAACCTTTTGGCCGGATCCGTAGAAAGGCCGATAAGCCAGCGTTGTCCGGAACATTTCGCGCACCGTATCCGCCGTTAAATCCCCGGATGCGATTTCAAATAATCCGCCGCATTCACGGGGTTTCACGGCTAAATCACAGCCTAATTCGCCCGCCATGGCAAACGCGGCGGAGGTTTTCCCCGTCCCCGCCGGCCCGGATAATAAAAACGCTTTTGAACACGGTTTTTTCACAAACGATTTCAGGCAGGCAATGATCCGCTCATTTCCCCGCATATCCCCCAAAGTTTGCGTCAATAGGTCCATGATCCGCTGTGTAATAACTTCGTAGCAATCCAGTTTTTCCGTTTTCATTTGAATGTCTTTCTTTTGTGTCCTCGCCGGACAGGCTTTGATTCGTTCTTGAATCTGAAATCAATTTAGCAGAGTTCTACCACTTGTCAACCTTTTACAGTAAATAATTCAATAAAAATGAAACCCTGCGAAAACCCTTGCAAAATCAGGCGCAAACCCTTTGCAGCATTAAAAACCGGCAAGATTGAAAAAATAAATGAAAACAAAATCAGCGGATCAGGGTGAAACACTGGCGCGCCGGCGTTGCATATAGTCGCGCATATACGCGCGGCGCTTGGCATTGCAGGTGGCACACAGATGCGAGCCGGCCGGGCGTGGCTGGCCACACTGCGCACAGAGGCCCATTGCTTTCCGTATTGGCTTCAACCTGGCTTGGCTCTGTGCCTGGCGTGACGACATAAGACAGTAAGCTAACCACCTATGGCAATCTGTCAACCTTTGACGCCATCCCGCCGGATGTTCTCCAGCTCGCGCGGCGCGTTGCTCCGTTCGCCGGCCGTGGCCAGCGTGCCACGCCGGGCCGGATCACCTCCAGCCTGGGCAGGGGAGCGCCAAGCCAAGGCGCCAAGGCCGGAAATGTCCACAATTTAGAGTTACCGTTATTCATGGGCAATGTCTGGAAACACGCATAAAACCGCGCCAAAACCCCAATAAATTAACGATACCCCCACCCCCATAAGGAATCTTTTGCCTTTACCAGCGTTATCGTCAGTGACGGAACGCCGAAACTCTGGCATGAGAGCCGAATTAAAAACCATTTACACCAAAACTGTTCGTGTAAAGTGCGTGTTTTCAACGGTTTAAAATTACAAAAACGCCGTGTTTATTGGGTTTCCGGCGTTTCTGGCTGAATGGTGCGGATTCGCTTTTTTGATTTTGTGCCGGTTTTCTTGACTGCGCTCCCTTGGTGATGTCCGACACAATGATGACCATGAGCGTGGATGTTTCTGCGCTGTCGCGCGCCGTGCCTCGCATCATCGCGTTCGGACGGCGCACGATGCAAGAGCAGTGCGTGACGAGCCTGACGTTCATTGCCTTGCGGGCTCAAACTTTAACGCCCGCCGCCTCGATTGGCCGGATTGATTCAGACCTCGAAGTGGCCGTGTCGCCGGTCCTGTCCACCCGCGGCAAGCGCAAGGGGCTCCCGTTGAAGTCCGGTAAAAAAACGGTGCAAGCCCAGCCCGGCGTGCGGAAGCCGCTCGGCGTGCTCATTGTCATGGCGCGCACGAATCCCAATTCCAAGTTCAGCCGCCTCACTGGCAACCGCTGGCCGCTCCTGGGCATACCCACCGGCCCCGGATCCGGTCCGGCCCGCCAGCAATTCATCGCCGGCGCGCTCTCGCGCATGACCCTCAGCCGCCATTCTTCCACACACTTTCTGGAAACCGGCTGGACGCCCGCCATTCGCGCCGGCTTGGCCAGTGAGTTCTACCGCTACAATCCCGCCTTTGGCTCCCGCAAAGCCGCGCGCGCCGTGCCCAACACCGCCAACCGCCTCGCCCCGGATGCCATGGGGACCATGCTCATTGAGCTGACCGGCGATATGTGCGTTGTGACGGCCACCAACGACGTGGGCGAGCCGACTGGCAGCTCCACGCCGGCGCTGGCGGAAAAACACCGGCAAGCCCTGATTGCGTATGGCACCCAGCCGCTGCAGCAGGCCGTGGACGAAGAGACCGCCTCCATCCTCACCGAAATTGACCGCCGTCTGGAAGCCGGTTGGCCGGTGAAATTTCCGGAACTATTGTGATCGGTGACAAATCCATTTCGGGTTTGTCCTAGATGCTTGACTTGAACCCTTTTCTACATGGCCGCAAAATTTCAACCGGTTCCCAATGTCGGCTCCCAGATTGAGCGGGCCGTGATCGCGTTCCTCCAAGACGCCTACGGGGACGATGCCAGCCAATACAACTTCTATTTCTCCAACGATTGGAAGCTCCGCCAGGCGCCCTATGTGGAAGTGCTGGCGCACAAGGCCAGCGCCACCGAGCCCCATACCGGCGATAAAACCTTTGCCGTGCGCATCGAATGGAAATGGCGGGGCAACTTCGAGGCGGGCCAGCCCAACCCGGATGCGGATTGGCAGACCATCAATGCCTTTGTCGGCGTGGCCGAAGCCGCCTTTGGCCAAACCACCGGCGGCAATCCCGACACCCTGCCCGCCACCGTCAGCGCTGAAATTAACCGGACCGGCCGCGCGCTTGCCCAGTCCGATCCGGTGAAACACGCCGACATGGCGGATTTCACCTGCAAGAATGTGGAATACAAGGCCGACCAGCGCGCGGAATCCAGTGACGGCTCCTTTTTCATCAAGGAAGTCCGAAACTTCGAGATCACCGCCTGCCCGGCCAACGTGGATTGATTTATGTCCGTTCCCATCATCAATAAATTCTACGGCTGCAAGATCCCGATTCAAAAGGTTCGGCTGGAAGGGCTCCCCAGCAAGATTCCCACCGAGCCAGACACCGCGAATCCCTGCCTTGAAATGGAGTCCACGCCCTTTGGCCAGGTGAAAATCAGGCTGGGCGAAAGCGAAATCACGCTGCCTGGCCAACTGTTTTTGAATGCCGTGACCACCGTGGCCCACACCAAACATTGATTTATGTCCGACGCACCCCAAAACCTCGCCCTCCGCAACCTCCGCGCTCCCACGGCGGACGCCATCGCCACCATCCGCGCCGATACCACCATTCCCGCAGAGGATAAAGCCTGGCTGATCACCAAGATTGAGAAAGCGGGCTTCGCCGGCGTCATCGTGGACGCCCATGCCGCGTTCCATGAGGGCGCCACGCATCTGCACGCCTCGATCACCCGGCTGTTTCTCGCGCTCCTGGTGCCGCTACTCCTGCTGGCCAGCAGCGGCCACGCGGCCATCACCAGCTCCAACATGGTCACCTACGCCACCACGAGCGGCGCCAGCACCAACAACGGCGTGCCCGTCCTGATCGGCAACGCCTACATCCAAACATCCCCCAGCTTCATCATCTCCGATGGGGGCACCACCACCACCAATGCCCTGACGGTCTATGTCAAATACGGGCTGGACACCAATTACTTTGCCACCGTGGCCACCTATGCCAAAACCGCCACCAACGCCACCGATGGCGTGGTCACCCCGGGCACGCTCAAGGTGAGCATTTACGCCATCACCCAGGTGGTCACCACCAACAGCGTGCCCGTGGGCACCAAGCTGATTTTGACCCAATAGTTGACTGCCTCAATTTATTGAACTGAACGAATTTTATGGCCGATAAACCTGAAACCACCCTGACCGCCAAACAATCGGCCATCCAAGCATGGCACGACGCTGACAGCGACGACAAAAAAGCCGCCGCCGTCCTGAAATTCCCCGTTTTGGTCGAGCTTTACGCGCTCGCCGCTAACTTCGTAACCAAGGAAAGCGAATAAATTATGTCTGCCCCTGTTGCTATCAAACGTGGTCTGGCTTCCGTCACCGGCATCGTGGGAACCATTGATCTGGTGGTGTACCCCGTCGCCCAATCCGGCAACTCCACCCAGAACTGGGAAGAGGAAGTGGTCAAGGACACATTGGGCTTTGACACCGCGTGGATTTCCCGAAACCTCCACTATCTGGCCGATTTCAAATTTAAGATGCTGGGCGATACCGCCGCGCACGCCAAGGGCGTGACCTTCATCGCGCCGCTCGCCACCGTCACGCTGACCGGTTTCGACTTGGCGGACATCAACGGCACCTATCAGAACATGAGCGGGAGCCAGATTGACCTGAATAACACCAGCGTGGCCGACTTCTCCACGAAGTTCCGCAAATACGGCGATGCCACGCAAAACACGCTCTCGCAGACGACGCCCACGTAACCCGTCCGCAAGGACTTCCCGCCGGCGGTGGAGTAATCCGCCGCCGGTTTTTTAATATGCACGAACTGATGTTTGCCGACTCTGCCCGGCCCGCGCCGTGCCTCTGCTTGCGGCTGCCCCTGCGGCCGTACAGCGTGGGCCATGAGTTGCTCCTGCTCCAGCAGCGCAATCCGTTCCTGTGCCTGTCCCGCGCCGAATTTGATGCCCTGCCGGCGGACCAGCAGATGGCCGCCCTGGTGAAAGCCGTGCTGGTCTGTTACCGGCCCGCCGCCGCGCACGGCCAGCCGGAAAAGTGGTTGCGCCTCTGGCAATGGCTCAATCGCCACACCAATTATCCCCTGGCCATTGCGGAGTTCCGCAATTACCTGCTGGCTGGCCGGAATTTGATTCCCGCCCTGTCCGCCGGCGATGAGCGCGACAAAGAAGCGTATGAAATCGCCAATGGGGGCGAAAAGATGACCGCCGGCCGGCCCATGGGCTCGCCCTTGGTGGCCAACCTCATTCATTTTTGCATCCACGAATTGAATCTGACGCCCGCCGCCGCGCTGGAGCAGGCGTTTGGCTATGTCGGAAACCTCTATTTTGCCCAGTTGGAAGGCAAAGGCTGCCTCTACGTCGAAAACCATCAGGAAGCCGCCGCGCGCGCCGAAATGGTGGCCAAGCGGGCGGAAGTCCGCACCGAAAACGAGCTGGCCCGCGCCCAATGGACCGCCTCCTCCACCGAGGAAGCCCGCCGCCTGGCTTACGCGCAAAATCCGCGCATCGGCAACCTGTTTGCCGAGGAATGGTATGCCGCCGGCTCTGACGCGGAAAAAAGCCGCATCGAAGCCGCCTGGGGCGCCGTCGCCGTCGCGGAATTGGAAAAAGCCGGACTCAAACCCACTGCCCAAGGAGATTTATGCCCGGATTAATGGTCACCATCAGCGGCAATTCCACCGCCTTTACCCGGGAAGTGGCCCGCGCCGAAGCCGTGGCGCTGGGGTTTTCCAAGAACCTGAACCGCCAGATGCAGGCGCAAGCCGCCGCCTCCATGGCCAATCTCAAATCGCAACTGGCGGCCATGGAGTCATTCAAGGCCAAAGTGGCGGTGCTCAATGGCACGGCCATGATGACCGACAAGGAATCCGCCGCCAAAGAGGAAGCCGTGCGGCTCGTGGAAGTGGAAGAAGCCGCCCGCCGGAATACCGCGCGCCGTCTGTTGCGCCAGCGCAAGGACGATGCCGCGTCCACCGCCAAACAGATTGCCGAAGCCGAGCTGGCCGCCTCCATTGAAGTGGCCACCCGTTCCAATCTGGCGCGCCGGCTGGTGAGCCAGCGCCAGGCGACACGGGCGGCGGCACTGGCGGAGGATATTGCCGCCAATGCCCTGGTGGCGCGCGGTTTTGGGGCGACCAGCCACAATCCCGCCGGCGGTCATGGCCGCTTGGGGCTCACGGGCATTATCCGCGAATCCACCGTCATTGCCCGCGAATTGGTCATGGGCCGCGGCATGGGCCGCGTGGCCGGTTCCGTCACCTTGCTGGCGCAATACATGGGTTTGCTGGGCAAGGTGGTTAAATCCACCGCGTCCGAACAATTGCTGGCCTCCGTGGCCGCGTCCAAGCTCGCGCAGACCATGGCGGCGGAAGCCGATGCCGCCAAGGGCACCCTGGCCTTTTCGGGGCTGCTGAAAAAAGCCCGCCTGCAGGAAGCCGAGGCGGCAACCGTGGCCAAGGAGGCGGAAATCGCCCTCCAGACCGCCAAGGTGAGCGTGAATCCCCTGGGCTGGGCGATTATCGCCGGCGCGGCGGTGGGCGCGGTCCTCATCGGCTGGGCGTGGCATCTGCACACGCTGGCCGTGCGGGCCAAAAATCTTAAAGACGTGCTCAATCCGCTGAAAAAGAGTTTCACCGAAATGGCCGAGGCGCGCGATGCCGCCGCCAAGGCGGAACAGACCAACTCGGATTGGCTCAAGGAATTGACGGATAATCACAAGGCCGAGGCGGATCAGATTGAGCGCAAAATCAAACTGCTGCACATGGAGGCCGAGGCGCGCGGCTGGTCCAAACAGCGCACCGCCGAGGAAGAAGGCAAAATGCTGGCCGTGGAGAAAGCCCGGCTGGAAACCGAATTGGCCGTGGCCATTGCCAGGGAACAATCGGCGTCCAAATCGTCCGCTGCCGGCGCCAAGGGGGTGGATTTCACCACGGGCGGCGTGGTGGACGCCAAGCAGGCCGCCGACAAGGCGCGGCGGCTGGGTGAAATTGCGGACGCAGCGGCGGCGGCGATGGAAGGCAAAACAATCACGGTGGCCGGCGACTATCATTCGCTGCCCGGCGGGGGCGGGTATCAAGGAGTGAGTTCGCGGCCTGTGAATGACTCCGATCTGCTCACCTTCAAGGCGGACGGCAAGGAGTTTCAGATGACGATGGCGCAGGCGCGGGAGAATTTTCAAAAAGCCTCCGATCAGGCTGCCGCCCTCGCCGCCGCCCAAAAGAATCTGGATGATGTCCTCACCAATTCCAAAGCCACGGCCAAGGAAAAGCAGGATGCCTTGAACAAGGTCAATGCCGACCTGCAAACCATCAATGACGAAAAGCGGTTGGGGGCCTATGGCCAGCACGGCGGCGGCGCGGCCAATGTCACCGAGCGCGAGCGCATCGGCCTGGGCGCGGCCAGCAGCATTCAGATTTCCATTCTGGACATGGCCCGGCAGACCAAAGCCATCGCCGTCCAGCAATTGGCCGCCCAGCAGCAGATGGTCAAAGAACTCACGGAAGGAGGCTGGTAATTTATGGCAAACCCCGTTTTAAAAGGTAGCAGCGCCCCGCAGCTCCAGTATTGGGAGATTGATTTCTCACCCACGCAGGGCGGCCGCCTCAGCAAGGAATACAAGGGCATTGACCTCACCCAGATGTCCGCGCTGTGCAATCAGGCGTCGGTGGCGGGCTATTCTGGCAAACTCCGCTACGAAAAGAGCCTGGCCACGCTCACGCTGGAGACCTCCAAACTCTCTAGCAACCTGCCCGGCGGGGTCACGTCGCCCGCCAGCGATATCACCGATAAATGGGAAATCAGCGTGGATCAGGAGAAACCGGAACTGTTCGAGAATAAGAACTTTCTGGGCCAGATCACCACCATGGATGCGTCCCTGGGCGTGGCCGCCTCCCAGCAATTGATTCAGGCCATCCGCCAGGTTGCCACCGCCGGCACCCAGGCCAATGCGTGGAAAAACCTGCTCGACACCCTCCGCGCCACGCCGGTGGTGGATGCCAGCGGCGTCCCGCTCGTGAGCGGAGCCCTGCTTGTAGATGTCGTCCCCGGCGCCTATCTGGGCGGGATGAAATATTTCTTTGATGACTACCTGCGCGGGCGCACCAACTTCGTCCACGGCAAATATCTTTTGCGCCACACCACCAGCGCCCCCTCGGATTTCGGCGTCAACCAGGCTGATTTCAACGTGGAAAACATTTACACCATTGCCCAGCTCCTCACCGAGTGCCAGAACCCCGCCCTCTGGTATCTGCCCCTGCCCGGATACCTCGCTTACAAGCTGCTGGCCTATCCGGTGCCGGCCACCATGCCGCCGAATTATGCCTGGGGCGCGCTCAAGATGGGCAGCGGGGCGGTGACGGCCGCGCGCAACCGGGTGGAGATCACCACCGAATACCTGATTGATGCGTGCCCCAAACACACTTACGGCCTGATTTCCTGATATGAAAGACGCGCGGCCCCAACTGCCCAGCGGCAATTCGCCCCGGATGTTTTTCGCGCGGTGCGTCTGGTGGGCGCTCTGGGGCGGGCGCTTTCCCTTTGCCAGCTCGGATACCGTCACGGTCGAATACACCAACGGCCATTATTCTTTCAAGGCCAAGCCGGCCAGCAGCGGATCCGCCGCCGGCTGGATGTGGGTGGATAAAAAAAAGCTCTACGGCGACCCGACCGTGAATAGCTACGTCAAGAACCAGGTGGTGAAGCTGCTCGACACGGATTTTGCGGTGGCGACGGGCTATGTCTGCGCCGGTAGCGCGTCCCACATCACGGCCACGGCGGGCAAGTGGGTTTGTTTGCAGGCCGTTCCGAAGTTGAAGAACGACGGCACAGATAATCCTGCTTACATCCCACAAATTCCTGCCGTGTCTGGCTCGCTTGACCCTGACAACGCGGGCAATTATTGGGAACTTATAACCCCGTCGAGCCTCTGTGTGGCGGGCAGTCCGACTCCGGTATGAGTAACTATCTTGATTGCTGTTCTGTAAAGAAGAAGTCCAACACCACGGACATGAACAGTTATTTGTATAACTGGTCTGCCGATGGCGGCTTGTCATATCCTTTTCGTAGTTGTGTGACGGACGCAACTCCCTCCACTCCTCCGAACCTACCGGGTGCGCGGGCAGATACGGACTTCTCCAACTGCGGCGGGTCGAACCCCTGCGGACTTGGATGGGGTTCTGGCCCGTGGTCAGATGATGGAACATTGCCGACGCAAACCTTCGCGGACAACGGGACGCAGCCAATGGATTTCTGTATTCGTCATGGCTATAAGACTGTTCAGGCAAAAAAGGCGTGGAATGGCCGATACGGATTTGTTTCTGACTATGTTGCCAATCCTAAAGGGGTGGCAACTAAATACCAGAGTTATAGTGTCAGCATTGGCTTCACCGAAAGTTATTCAACCACGAACACTTGCTATGATTATGAGGGTCATTTTTATGGCACGACCAACGCATCGGGCAACAATAACGGCTCGGCATTCTCAGGGAACACCTTGTCTCAAGGTGGGCTAGTCCTCTGCGACGGCGCGGCACACGCAGGGGATGGAACAGTGCAAACGGACGACAGCGTAAATGGGTCTAGCACTTGTTATGGGAATGGATCAACTACCTGCACAACCATTCAAGCACAAGGGATATTAACTGTTCCAAGCAACTCTTGCATCTACACTGACGAACCTTCCCGCGTGGCCGCAAGGTTAGCAAATGAGGCACTATTAAAAACTTTTTGCTCGGTAGATGCTGACCGTTCCAATATCACTGTTTTTGTTCCACAACTAGGAACCTACTTCGGCCCTGCGGCAAACTTCGCTACATGGGTGTCATCCTTTAATTATGACACTGGAACGGCAATGAGCGGATGCTATACTGACGACGAGGGGCATTTAACTCAAAGCCAAGACCAAATTACCGCCACGTTCGCATTGAGTAAGTTTGAAATTTCCGACACTACCTTATCCGGCGTGGTTTCCTTCGTCTTTAAAAACGATAGCAAAATATGGAATGCTGGCTTGGATATAAATGGGAACTGCGTCAATTCCTCCCTGTTGCTCGAAAGCCACACTGAATATATTAGTTCCTTTTCCTTTTCCGCCGCCCTCGGAGGGGATTACACATCCGCGCAAGCCCAAGATGACGCCTTGGCAATGCTCAACCATTGGGATATGACGGATGATCTGGTGTATCCGTGGCGCACGGATGGAAATTGTTCGGTGGCTCCGTTGGTTATTGTCAAAGAGGCAAACAACCAACCCGTTTCCGGCTACTGCGACACGGAACCAAACGCGGCATCCTTAGCCATTTATGACGGCAGCATTTATGGCGTTCCGCTGCCCGTCAAAGGGGTTTATGACAAGGGTTGGTTTGATTGGCGCGAGGACAAGCAAATCTTCACCGACGACGGCAGCGGGGATTACCGACTGTGTTACCGTTATGGGTCATATGCACCATCATATCTGCCGAGCATGGCAACTCATTGGACGGATGGCGCAGATGACACCAGTGATCGGGGTGGGCAATGGCAACCGTTCTCACGGTTCAAATACAATTCCACCCTGCCAGTCCTGCCGCCTTTCGTGAACAATTCCGGCGCGTGGATTTCCAATGACACGGAATGGGTTTGGGCGTCCAAGTGGGCGGAGATCAAGGAGATGATTCCTTCGCAGAATTATTGGGGTGAGTGTGGGGCGATGCGCGACATGGTGACGCTGGATGGAGCCTGCATCCCGACTGCCACCAAACGCTATCCGAACGCCTATCCCATTTGCGGCAAGACATTGATTCAGTCCATCACGGCAGCGAGTGGTATTGTGACGGTGACGCACAATTCAACGCCCTATCTGCGGACAGGGGACAGTGTGGATTTTCTGGATGCAAGCAACAATGTGACGGTAGCCAATGTGGTTGTAACGGTAACGGATGACAACACTTTCCACTTCACCGGAGCGTTGCCAACCGGAGTTGCCATCAAATCGCATGGTGCGCCGAACCCCGTCTGGTATGACCTTGCGCCGAAGGGCTATTTCGTCCATGTCGAAAACCTCAATGGCGTGGTGACTTCCGATGAGGGAAACGTCAAATCCAACCGGAACAAAATCGGCATCATCGCCATCGTCCCGCCCGGTTCGCAGGAATTGACCAGCCCGAAATGGCCCGCCGCAACGACGGTTTTTTACAAGAACTTTCCCTCACTTGCGCCGACTGACACATGGGTTTCTATCATCCAGCAAGGCATGACTGATCGCTTTTGGGTTCACGGGCAGGATGACCAGATGAGCGATGGCGGGGACATTCCGGCCTGCATCAACAATCCCGCTGCCATTGCGCCCACGGTTGAAGCCCGACTCCATGCGCCCACGGGTGCGCCGTTGCAGTTCGCTGCCGACAACGGGCTGGAATGGGTTGCCATGCCCGCACCGAGCAGTTTTTGGACGCAATGCTCTGGCGTCTGGAACCTTGGAGAAACCGCGCAGCCATTCACGCAACAATTTGGAGTAGGAACGGGGACGGCAGACTTGTTAAACGCCGAACAAGCCGTAATTGACGCCTCCGCTACCGATGCGGGACTTGGAACGGCGGACGGCACCTTTATACCATGAAAATAATCGCCATCAAACTAGAGCATCTGGAAGCGTGTAAAGCCACTCGTCCCGCTGGCTATGTCGAGGCACTTCAAGCAGCGGGGACGGTCAAAGACAACTGCCTGCTCATCGCGGATGACAAACTGGAATCAATCATCCGCCAATACACGCCGGAACGCATCTCAATCCGTGGACTTGGGGACGTTGTGGAATGGTTTGTAAAACCCATTGCCAACGCCTCTGACGCCGTGCTGAAAACCAAACTCGTCGGATGCGGCAGTTGTGCCGAACGCCGCGCCAAACTCAACAACGCAGTTCCCTTTAATCAAACACCATGAAAACGATTATCCTCATCCTACTGTGCGCCCTGACCGCCTCGGCGCAGATCAATTACATCAACGTCGGCAGCACGAACGATAGCGGCACGGGCGAACGCATCGGGCGGCAGACGTGGCTAAATCTGAACGGCAACACGCTTTATTTGCAGGGGCAGATTTACCAACTCTACACCAACGCCAACGGACGGCTCGCCACGAACATCGTCCAAACCTCTGGCCTGAATACGCTACTGGCGAGCAACCCGTTTGTTTTCGGCACGTCCAATTTTCTTGGCTGGTACACGAATGTTTGGGCGGTTCAACCCGCCGCCTCGATCTTGGGAACCAATCAGACCTTTACTAACTTCATGTCCTTCAACGGCACGAGCTGGCTCCCGTTTTGTGTCACCAATACCGCCATCCCCTATACGAATTACACCTACTGGACGAACTTCTTCGGCACGAACAATGTCATCAGCACCAACACCAGCACGAATTACACCTTCGCAGGAGTGGCAATCTCAACGCTCGGCAACGTCTGCACCGGCTCTGTCAGCATCTATGGACTCTCCGCGCCAACGCTCCAAGGCCGCTACAATTCATTTTACGGACAGACGATTGACTTCACTGGGGCAAGCCTGCTTGGACTGGGAACGAATGGCGGCGGCGGCTCTGGCATCACGAACCTCGTCCTCACGGCCACGAACCTCCCCGCCGGCAGCGCCGCCACCGTGACGGCCGTGGGTGTCTCCAACGGCATTGCGTATTTCATCACCGGCATCCCCGCCGGCAGCAACGGCGTGGCCGGATCCGCCGGTACGAACACGGTCACGGCCTACAACTTCACAAATCAGGTTTTAAGCAGCAAGCAGCTCATCGGCTATTTCACTAATTATATTACATGGGGGACATCCAACTTTCTGGCCCGCGTACCAGGGCTTTCCTCCTACACGCTGAATGGTGGCAGTCTGGGCGGTGATGGATTGTCGCCCGGAACGAATGTCTTCATCCAGTTAAACGCCTCTTTTTCCGGCACAAATGCGTGGTTCGTCGTCACGAACGGGTTCACCACCACCAACACCGTCTCA
>Ga0214172_1000355_pt1 | contig 21348 bp, 16 predicted proteins | sample TroBogEpilimnion_29_FD_153010 | JGI IMG/M metagenome (GOLD analysis project Ga0214172, IMG submission 153010) | Freshwater microbial communities from Trout Bog Lake, WI - 12JUL2007 epilimnion | ecosystem: Environmental > Aquatic > Freshwater > Lake > Epilimnion/Euphotic zone | place: Trout Bog...
CGTGTATGACTTCCTGTTGATCCTAATTGCTGCTGCTTGTTGTTGGTAAGTTGGTGAATACGTTCACATTCAACTGTGCATTTAGGTTCCTTGTTGGGCGGAGGAGGCGTGGCAGCAGGTTGACGTTGGCGTCTACAACAAAAAGCTTGGACTTGTGGAAACCAAGTTTGGTAATTGGCCATAAGTCTGTCATACAAACTCAAACCTATAACGTTCCACATTGGCCCCATACCTTTGGCTGCTCCAAGAGACACATACATCTGAGTTCTCAGAAACTCTTGAAAAAAAGTTTGTGGAGGTTGCATTGTGTTTTCAATCATCAGTCTGTGAAAACGAATTTAACGAATTATAGCATTAAAAATATTAATGAACATGTTGAACGTTGTCGTGTGTAACGGCGAAACTGCAAAAGCTCTAAAGAGACCAAGAGAATCTAAAGAAGAACACGATGAAGAACAAGCGTATGTCCCTCCACCTCCGCCAGTAAAACGCGTTAAGAAAGATTACGAGTGGTTAAGCCTTCTTAATGTTCTTAAAGATATACTTGCAAGATTAGAAGATGTAGATTAAACACGTTTCATACACATGTCTAAAGTGGGAACATTTACGTTCATAGGTTTGGATCTTTTTAATCTTAATTGTTCAGACGCTTTCTCAACAACATCATTTGAAAGACTAACATATCTCTTGATATCTCTTAATGGTCCTTGGACGTTCATTGAAGGGAAAGTTAATCTAATAGGGTGGATTTCAGAAAGGACTATGTAATTATCCGAAGTAATATAGTCTCGATATTGCTCAATATCCAATGGACCTCCAAATAAACGTAATAAAGATCTTGGTGGAGCTGGCGATAATAGTCTATCTTTATACAAATCAGCATACAAATGATTCATTAAAGCATGACGATTCCATTTAGAAGATTCTGAACCCTTTATGTCTGCATACAAGTAAGCTAGAGCGCATTCAGGGGAGCAGTAGTTTCCTTCGCAATTGTAAATGTTATTGTAAACGTCGTAAGAAATAGGAAGTATACATGGGACCCAGTTAAATGTATGACAGCACCAAAAGCACGCTGTTTGAGGAGAATATCGTTCTGTTGAAACAGAGTTTAGAATTGATTTCAGAAGTTCGGTATTGAATCGTTCGGTGTTTTTTTCTACGGAATTCAGGATGTCCGAGTATGACGTCGTATTACCCGCAGGTACAATCTCCTCTTCAGCTTGTTCCGTAACCTTAAGAAAGAATACAACTGGTGATTCATCTAAAGGCTGGATTTTAACTGATGCCTTAGATTTTCGCGGAGGCATTATTTGTTGTTTTAATGTTCAAAACGTCAAAACCACAATATAAATGAGAATTGTTTGCATGACAAATGAAGGACAGCTTCCGATGATGAAGAATATGCTTAACTCTGCATTAAAATCTGGTCTTCCAATGAACTTATTTCATTGTTACATTCTTGAATCGCAGCAAGATGCAGCAAAATACGGAACCCAAGAATTCAGAAGCATAACAACTAGAAAACTTCAAGTCATTCGTGATAATATGTTGTTGGACGACGTGATTTTATGGGTAGACAACGATATCGTGTTCTTTGAAAACTGTTTGGGCGATATTTTGAGAAGATTGGGGACGTTCGTCATGCAAGACGATTTATGGAGTCCGTGCACCGGATTCTTTTTGGCAAGAACTAGTACTATGAGCGTTGGATTAATAAATAAATCAATACGATGGTTGATTGATCAGAACAATGGGTCTTTGAACGATCAGCATGCTTTCAGTGCAGTAAAAAAGTTGTCTTGGGGAACTACGGTAACTTTACTGCCTCAAGATGAATACCCGAACGGAAAAGTTTACTTCCAAGAAGGCAGAAAATCAAAAGCCAAGATGGTGCATTCGAACTATTTAACCACGACCGCTGAAAAAATTGATAGATTCAAAGAATCAGGATTATGGAACGACAGCGACGAAGGTTATAATTTAATCAACAAACACTTCATATAAAACGGATTTAATTGTAACATGCTCTGAAACGAGTATATAGAATGGAGTTATCAAAACAGTATCGTAAACATACACATAGAGAACATATACTTTCTTTGCCTGATACTTATATCGGCAGTATTGAAAACACATCAGAAGAGCATTATGTGGTAGAAGGAGAATCATTCAAAAATGAAACTATAACTCCTTTCAATCCAGGCTTTTACAAGCTGTTTGACGAACTACTTGTAAACGCTCACGATCACGTCGTTCGTTTGAGACAACGCAACTCAGAAAATCCAGTGAAGAACATTTCAATTTCAGTAGACGATAATGCAATTACAATAAGAAATGACGGTGATTCAATAGATGTAGAAAAGCATCCAGAATATGGAGTGTACATTCCTCAAATGATTTTCGGTGAACTCTTGACTTCTACCAACTATGACAAATCTGAAAAGAAGATCGTTGGTGGAAAGAACGGGTACGGCGTAAAACTCGTGAACATCTTTGCTAAGAAACTTGTTCTAACAGTTGTGGACGGAACCAGACACTTGAAGTATGTCCAAACATTTGAAGACAATATGTCTAAAGTGAATGAACCAACTGTGACTTCTTGCAGACTTAAACCTTATGTTGAAATTTCATGGACACCCGACTTTGGTAGATTTGGATGGACAACTCCCGCAATTCCTGCAGGGATTCTTCAAGTCATCCAGCGTCGTGTGTTTGATCTCGCAATGACAGTCGGAAAGGAAGTTAAAGTAACATGGTGCGGCACACATATTAAATTCCGAGACTTTGCATCCTATGTTTCCTGGTATCTTCCGGAAGACGCAGTCATCGTTGCAGAGGTGCCTCATCTCGGATGGCAGATTGCAGTTAGCGACTCGGCGGACAAGTTCTTTAGCGTGTCCTTTGTGAACGGTATTTGGACTCGTTCTGGCAAACACGTTGACGAAATCACGAACCAAATTGTTTCGTATTTTACAAGCCATTTGGAACAGAAAAAGAAAATAAAAGTCAAACCTTCCCTCGTAAAGGATTCGTTGTCTGTGTTCATCAACTGCACGGTAGAAAATCCAAGTTTCAGTAGTCAAACTAAAGAAGTACTTACCACAAAAGTATCTTGCAAATTGACTGACGATTACTTGAAGAAGTTGGTATCTAAATTAGGAATCGTTGATCGTGTTATGGCGCAACAGACTTTGAAAGATAACAAGGAAGCAACCAAGACTGATGGTAAGAAACAGTCGAGAATTACAGGTATTCCTAAATTGGACGATGCAGTGAACGCTGGAACTTCCAAGAGCCACGAATGCACTTTGATTCTTACGGAAGGAGATTCAGCGAAAGCTATGGCTTTATCTGGTCTGTCTCAGGAACAACGTAAGTTTTACGGCGTGTTTCCTTTGAAAGGTAAGTTGCTGAACGTGAAAGACACTAGCGCAAAGAAGGTTGAAATGACGGAGGAAATTGCGAACTTGAAGAAGATTATTGGTTTGGAATCGGGAAAGAAATATCAAGACATTAAATCGTTGAGATACGGAAGAATCATGATTATGACGGATCAAGATTACGATGGGTCACATATTCGTGGACTGTTGATCAATATGTTCCACGAATTATGGCACGAACTTATCAAGACACCGGGTTTCATAACGTATATGGCCACTCCAATTGTGAAGGCAACAAAGGGAAACCAAACAAAACCGTTTTATAATCAGTATGCATATGAAGAATGGCGTAAAACCGATGCTTCGCGAGGATGGAAAGTGAAGTATTACAAAGGATTAGGAACGTCTACAAGGGACGAAGCCAAGGAGTATTTCAAGACTCCAAATGTTGTGCCTTACGAATACGCAAAGGCAAGCGACGAGAAAATTGATTTGGCGTTCAACAAAGCGAAAGCTGACGAACGTAAAGATTGGTTGAAGACGTATGATCGTGCAGATATTATACCAGATTGCAAGAGTTTGAAGTATGAGGATTTCGTGGACAAGGATTTGATCCACTTCTCGAACTATAACTTGGAACGATCTATTCCAAATATCATGGACGGATTGAAAACATCGCAACGTAAAATCTTGTTCTCTGCCTTCAAACGAAACTTGAAATCTGAAATCCGTGTCGCGCAATTCGCAGGATACGTTTCAGAACATTCAGGATACCATCATGGCGAAGCGTCGTTGAACGATGCGATCGTAGGAATGGCACAGGACTTTGTAGGTTCAAATAACTTGCCGTGGTTCGTTCCACAAGGACAGTTTGGAACTCGGTTACAAGGAGGTAAGGATTCGGCATCGCCAAGATACATTCATACTTACTTACAACCTCACGTCCAACACTTGGTTCCACACGAAGACTTTGATGTCTTGAACTATCGCGACGATGATGGTTTGCCTGTAGAACCTGATTGGTATGCACCAATACTACCTATGCTTTTGGTCAACGGAAGTAGAGGTATCGGAACGGGATACTCAACGTTCATTCCGCAATTTGATCCTTCTGAACTGAAGGAAGCGATACAGGAATGGTTGAAAACAGGCAAGGGATTGGAACGAGAATTCACACCTTATTACTCGAAATTCAAAGGCACAATCACGAAAGTGAGTGCACAAGATTACGAGGTAAGAGGAGTGTATAAAAAGGAAGGTGATACAGTGACGATAACTGAATTGCCGGTAGAAACTTGGACAATGGACTTCCGTGAAAAACTGGACAAGATGTTGACTGACGGAATAATCAAAGATTATACGGACACGTCAACAGACACAGACGTATTAGTGAAAGTCAAACTTGGATCTGCGGGACTCGCTCCAGTAGAGAAGTTGTTGGTGGATAAAATCAAGTTGACAAATATGCACGCATTCAACCACGAATGCGTCATCCATAAATACGAATCGGTTTATGAAATACTTGCTGAATACGTGGACGTGAGATTGAATTTGTACCGTCAGCGCATAGAGTATATTCTCAATGACCTGAAAAGCAAATTACCGTACCACGAAAACGTTGTTAGATTTATAAGACAACAATGCGAAGATAAACCAAGACCGGAATTACGTAAGAAATCTCCAGAAGACTGTGACAGATTACTTGAAAAAGAAAAGTTCGCAAAAATCAAAGATTCGTATGACTATTTACTGAATTTACCTATTGCTTCATTGACTTTGAAACACGCACAGAAACACGAAAAGGATCTGGAAGACTTGAAATCTCAGATTGCCGATTTGGAAACAAAGACGCCTAAGGATATCTGGTTAAAAGATATTCAACAAATGAAGTAAATGCCTTCATCAACTCAGTTTCCATCTGGATCTATAACTATGACCAACATGTATTCTGCATATAATACTTACTCTTTTTCGGGATTACGAGAAAAAACATATTACGATAGCAACGGCACAGCGTATACAGTTCCGTCTACTGGAATAAATTTAGGAACGTTTTTAGGTAAATATTATGGTGAAACTACAGGAAGTATTGATAAACGTGAAGCAAGATCTGATAGTGGAGGAACTCTTTTTCATACAGTTACAGCTGGTGTTGGATTTAAAAATGGATCTTATATTATACACGGCACTACACTCGTAAGTCTAACTTTACAGTTTTACTTATATAGTCCTAGTGGAGACGGAACAAATAGTCCAAATTTCTATGTATATGTAGATGGAAGTCAAATAATAGCTACAGGTTCAGGAGATGAAGTTACATATACAATTTCAGGTGCTAACACATTAAGTATTCAAGTAACTGGTAACGCTAGTGGTTATAGCACACAGGCTGGTGCTAATGGAAGCTTTAATTATACTATATCGACTGGTGGTTTACAATATACTGGATTTACTAATAATAATGGTGGAACTTATCAACAATTTTAGTAAGTTTATCTATTTGTTCTTGTTGTTCTTTTATGGCTTCAATTAAAAGACCTACAATGTTTCCGTAAGCTACAGATTTGACTTTATCGTCTCCTTCGTTTATTACGACAACTTCTGGGATTACTTGTTCTACTTCGTCGGCGATCACACCAATTTTACGTGTATCTTCATTTATTCTTGTGTAATAGACACCTCTTAGATTCATAACTTTTTCTAACGGGTTATCTATTGTGATTATATCTTTTTTGAATCTAATGTCTGAGAACGCTGTAATATCTCCATTTGCAACTATTGTATTACCTACAAACAGGTTATCAAACACTTTTACTACACGGTTAGTACCAGGGCCATTGCTTCTATTTCCTACAAGAACTAAACCTTTATAAGTATTACTTGTGTCACTTGAAATTTCTGCTGCTGTGTATGAATCTTTACTTTGAACACCATTTGTAAAGTATATTTGTCCTAAATTATTAGTTCCTCCAGTCGTTCCTATACTTCCCAAAACATAAGCATTGCCAGTTATTCCTAAGTTACCTGAAGCAGAAATATTACCTGCTGCGTTCAAGTTTGAAGATGTTGTTATACTTCCTGCGCTTAAAGCTCCAGATGTAGTTATGCTTCCTGCAGTTAAACCTCCGCTTGTGGTTATATTACTACTTGTTGTAATCGATGATCCTGAAGGGTTGAATGTAGTAGTTCCGTCGTAAAATACTTCTTTTGTTTTTGGATTGTAAACTGTAGCGTTTCCAGTTACACCTGAAGGAGATACACGTAATGGTGCGATATAAGTTGAACCTGTAGTTACGGGACTCACATCTGAACCTGTAGCATTCAATACTATAGAATTTTGACTATTGGAAAAATTTACCTTACCACCTACGTTTATATCAGATGTTGTATATAGACTAGCATTATTAAGAGTGAGGGCGCCGTTATTATTTGGATCAATATAAAGATTTGGAGTGTAAGCTATTTCACTTGAAGTTTGATTGTAAAGCATAAACTGACCTGTAACTCCGGAAGGGTTTCTTACTGGAGCAACATAAAATCCTGAAGCTCCTGCGTTTAAGGCGTTACCTGTAGCATTCAATATTATAGAATTAGAAGATTGGTTAGAATACCCTGCAGATGCACCTATAGCTACCGCATAATTTCCTTGAGTACTTGCTCCTGCATTTGCTCCTATATGCACTTGAGTACTTGCAACTGACCACAGTCTTGTATTTGAGTTCCAGTAAGGGTAATCAGAGTAATTTGTACCAGGCGGCATACCTGTAGGTCCAGTTGGACCAGAATATCCTGTATATCCAGTATATCCTGTGTTTCCAGTGTATCCAGTGTATCCTGTATATCCTGTATTTCCCGTATATCCAGTGTATCCCGTATAACCAGTATAACCCGTTGGTCCCAAAACCGCAGGAAACGTCGTCGTTACAAACGAAGTAGATGTTCGATCTGTCCATAAATCCACACTTGCGTTTGCAGGGAATCCTGTTACTATGTTGAAAGGTCTTGCCCAGAATTCTATGAACACATAGTCGTGTAGAGGATCAGGAAATTGAAGAGCCGAAGGGAAGTTAACTACAGGAGAAAAAACGTTCTGTGGAGCATTATCTAAAGTCGTAGTTGAACCTATAACAAAGGTAGTAGATTGTTGTGTTCCTGTATCGCCTATTGTATCATTATGTATACCTGCCTTTGCATAAAGAATCACTTGTGTTGGAATGAATACAGGAGTTGTTGTAGTGTAAGCATAAGCTGTAACGTAAAATGTCCATGCGCCTGGAGGCAACGATGATACTTTAGGAGTTCCTGCAGGAGTTTGGAATCTAGCTATAAGTACATCTGCTGTTTGATTGGCTGGTAATAAGTAGTTTGTCCAGTATCCGTATAAGTTAGTTGTGGTCCCTGTTATACCTGGATGGTAAGAATTGTTTCCTGGACCTGTTCCTCCGTATATGAACGGATCCATGAGAAAAGGACCTGTAGCTCCAGTTACACCGTAATTTACACCGTAAGTAAATGTCGGCCCTGGTCCCGCGCAGTGAAAGTAATAAGGAGTTCCGCTGTAAGATACGCCACCTGGACCGGTTGGTCCTACATTTGTACACGCTGATTTGTTTTGTAAATTAGCCAGATACTGACTAACGCTAATAGACATATTTATATCATCCAAAGATTTTCATAACTCTTTACTAACATACATAAATGTCAGATCAACCTCCTACGTATCAACAACTTCTTTCTGAAGCATACGAAAACAACGCTTTAGCCAAGCTGGTTATTGATTCTGATTATGCAGATCGGGAACTAGAAACATACGATCAAGATGACTATGAAGATAACGAAATAGAAGACACAAGTGGATTTAATCAGTTTTTAGGAGATCGAAATAAACCAGACCAAGTCGTTATTCCTGCTTCTAAAGATGATAACAATGCAGGTAAAGCGTCATACGGTTACGATAAACAAATTAGAGTTTACGCTTTGAATATTGACGGAAGGTTTCGTTCAAATGTTACTTCATCTGTAAGCAATACATCGGGAAATACATGTAACACTAACTCAACAATCATAGTTGCTCCAGCTACAGATTCAAGTAACTTTTATTTCCGTCTTTCCAGACAGTACAAGAACGTATATTCCGTAAAAGTTACTTCATTTGAATTTCCTAATGTTTTTTACACATTTACTAACGCTCGTGGAAACACGTCAATGACGGTAACGTCTATAGTTGATAACAAAACAGCTACAGTCTACATAGCAGATGGAAATTATACCTTAGATCAATTGTTAGCTTCTATTCAATCAGTAGTTACCGGGTACATTTCTGATCCAGTCACTGGTTCACGTAACGGAGGTAATATTGTTCTTCCTGCAATGTCTGGATTTGTTGCATTTAAAAATACAGTCACAGGTAAAGCTTGTTTTGCATGCACAAGTTCTGGATTTGTTATAGATTTCCCGGCAACCCAAGACAGTCCTTATGGAAACGGTATAGGGTACAACTTAGGATTCTTTGGAAATCAAATTGCCGCCGACTTAAGCGCAAGTGTACCAAATCCTACAACAACAACCAACAACAATACCGTGACAACTACGCAGACAATTACAACTAAACAATCCGGGTCTCCAGACGTGACACAAACAGTTACAACTGTGACAACTAAAGTTGAAACAACTATTCCGAATATAACATACAACAACACAATTGTAGGAGATACTTATCCTGATGTCGTCCAAGATTCATATGTGTATTTAAGTTTGAACGACTGGGGAATCATTAAGCATCAGAACGCCGATGGATCCGAATTCACTGCGTTCATGAAAGTTCCATTAACTGTATCAAAAGGTCAAGTCCAGTTTGATACAAATGTAAGCAACACTACAACAAAAGAGTATGTGTTTCCTCAACCTACAAACCTCCAACTTATTCAGATCAGTTTACTTGACGCAAACGGTTTGAAGTTGAACATGAACGGAGCGAATATTTCCATGACGATGGAAGTGAAAGAAGTATTGCAGTCGGACGTTTACCAAAATTTATTACAAGTGTAATTGTAATATGGAGAAAAACGTCCTTGAAAAAATCCAGGACCCTGTAGTGGAAAACCGTTACAATATGACTTCCACTTCTAAGCAATATCCTGCTCCTCAGCACGGAGGTCGTGTTCCAAACATCAACGATCCGGGCTTACAAGATTTTGCGGCTCGTCCTTACAAATTATACAAGGAAGGCCCAACCTTGTTCGGACAAACTGATCGTTTTGACGCCATTGGTCATATTCACCAAGAAACTCCACTCAACACTGTCTTCTTTTCAACTGATAATTTGGAAAAGTTGCAGCAAGATATTCGTCAACAAGTCTCTTTAATGAGCGGGGGAAAATACAACATTGACCGTCAAAATGATGATGACTTAAAGATCATTATGCGAAGTTATTACCTCATTTACGCAAAGAACAATCCGGCAGATGTTGCAAATGAATTAGCTGATTTGAATAGTCGTGTTGTAGGTTACGCTTCAGCTCGTATTTACTCGGAAGTTGATTTCCATATGTTTTATCGCAAAGATTTAGAAGACTTTGCTCCTGCCATCGCCAATCCAATGAACCCTCACGTTTACGGTACACGCACAGGAGAACTCAAATCGTTCTTTTAATTGCGGTATAAAGAATACACTTATTTTTAAATACAATTCAATGGAGACTAGACAATTTTGCAAAAGGATATACGGCAAACACGAAGGCAAGCTCTATATCTTTGAACCAACATGGGACATGTTCCGCCCAATTTCATCTGTTGGATGGGACGGTACAAAATTCTCAGTAGATGACCGAATCTATAAGAAGAATCTGCTTAGTTCTCATTATGGATTCGCGAATCCTGAACAAAAATCTATTTGCGAAACATTGACCGAAGTGACCGAATTAGGAAATGCTCCAGAAATTACTGATCCGGTAGACTTCTGGAGATGGGCGGGAATAACTGATGCACAGTGGTTTAATGATCGTCCTTGTGTGTTTCTGAATCCTTGTGTTCCTAAGAATTGGAGACCGTATTTGACTTATATTAATCAACGTCCGCGAACATTAGGAAGAAAACCTCGTGGATCTCGCGTTACAAGACGTTTAGTGCGTAAGTGAGTATTTTATAAAAATGAAAGTGAACATCATTTCAAATTACAAGCCCAATACGGGCTTAATGCAAGATACCGGTATATTACGAGGCATTTTATCAGCTGCTTACGGGGAAGATGTCAAGATATTTAGAGTTCATTACATGCAACCTGAATGTGCCGAAGCAGACGTGAACATCTTTATGGAAGTCGTGAACCCTTCGTTATTTTCGTATGCGGGACTGAACATCTGGATTCCAAATCCCGAATGGACGTATCAATCATGGATACCTTACATCCAACAATTTGATGAAATTTGGGCAAAGACGCAGGAATGTTACGATATATTTTCACAATACACTCAAAAACTTAAATTGATCGGATGGACATCGATAGATAAAGTTTGGAATCCGAATACCGATAAAAAGAATTATTATAAAGCAATTGTCCCTGTAGGCAAAAATATATTTCGTCATCCTAAACCTGTATTACAAGCTTACCAACGAATACTTAAGAATGATCCTGATACGTATCGTAAATTACCAACTTTGAATATTGTATATTCCGAAACCGATATCCAAATTTACGTTCCTGAAGATATTCAATCAAAAGTTGTTTTGCATTCTAAAGTCTTGAAAGAGTCCGAATATGATGCGCTTATAAAAGATTGTGGATTGTGTATTTGTTTATCTGCATCTGAAGGATTTGGACATGCGATAAACGAATGTATGTCTGCAGGATGTAACTTAATTATTTCGCCAATACGACCGTTCACTGAAGATTTAGTTGGGTTGAATAGACCTGGTGCATTTTACACTGAAGAAATGAAGAGCATTGATCATCCTGAATGTCTAGGCAAGTTAGTAGATGTGTCTGTGGATTCCGTTGTTGAAGGTTTGGAGAAGTATGTTGAAACTGAATATAAATTAAGACGCTGGGGATCTATTGTGATGCGCGAAACTTACGAAAAAAGACATAAAGTTTGGGTTGAATCTATGACTAAAATGTTGAAAGACGTTGTAATTCCTTCTTATTGCTTGAAAGATACTATGCCAAAAGAAGAAACGCTTCCCGATGTGTCAATTATAACTATCACAAAAGATAGACGCAAGTTCATGCCTTTAGCTAAATATTCTTACATGATCCAGTCGTATCCTGAAGATAAATTAGAATGGGTGATTGTAGATGACGGAGATGATCCAATTGAAGATACGTTGATCGGAGTTCCTAACGTGAAATACGTGAAATGTGACAGAAAAATGACCATATCGGAAAAGCGTAACTTAGGTGTTGAAAATGCGATGTATGATGTTATTGCCATGATGGATGACGATGATGTGTATCCTAACAACTCAATTTTACAACGAACTGCAATGATGTTGAAAGAACCAATCAAAGAATGTGCTTTCTGTACCACTATTCCATGCTACGATATGACGAAGTATGCATCATTTATGAATGTTCCGCCTCTCACTTTACCACAATCAAAGAGAGTATCAGAAGCAACACTGATATTCACAAAGAAGTTCTGGGAAGAAAAGAAGTTTGAAGATAAGGTTCAAATTGGCGAGGCGGACACATTTATCCACGGTCGTGAGCAAATGTGTAGGGAGCTGTCTCCCCAAGAAGTTATAGTTAGTTTAGTTCATCCGCTCAATACGAGCTCAAGAAAGGCGCCGGAAATGGACTCGAACGGCTGCCATTATGGGTTTAACGAAGATTTGTTTGCTTTAGTTTCGCAATTAGGAGAAGATTTAAAAAGTTCTAATACTGCTTAGAATACACCGAAATATTTACGGGAACCACGACGGCTCTTGCGTCCGCTCTTGCGACGACGACGACCACCTTCTTCACCTGCAGAAACACCAGTACCTGGGGCTTCGGCTTCATCAGTGGCACCAGTAGCACCATCACCACCGCGCATCTTTAATCCCATTTTCTTTAACATTTTACGAACAGTGCGCTTCTTGACGAGACGAAGCTTCTTGCTGGCACGACGACGTCCACCAGTGGAAGCAGCAACAGGGGCGGCATTAGCAGCAGTTCCGTTTAAGGGTCCGGCATTTGAATATCCTTCCATTTTGTTTTATACTCTTTCTAGGAGAAATTCTTTAAGCCGAGCAGGAAAGACAGGGCTCAACGGTGAATTTCTGGGCCGACGACGCGCCTTTTGTCCGTAAATAATAACATCCAGTCTTCAATCCTTGTTTCCAAGCGTACATATGCATAGACGTTATCTTAGCATACGTGGGTTCGGCAAGGAATAGGTTCAAAGATTGAGATTGACAAATGAACGGAGCGCGATCTCTAGCCATATTAATGAGAGTCTTCTGCGGTATTTCCCATGCAGTCTTGTAAAGTTCCTGCAACTCTTTAGGCACGCCTTCAATTCCTTGAACGCTTCCATTATTGGCAATAATTTGAACGCGAATATCCGAAGTCCAAAGTCCCAACTTAACCAAATCTTCTACCAAGTACTTATTGACCACCATAAAGTCTCCTGCCAATACTCGTCGAGTATAAAGATTGGAAGTGAACGGTTCAAAGCATTCATTGTTTCCAAGAATTTGAGAAGTAGATGCAGTGGGCATAGGAGCTACTAATAACGAGTTACGTATACCGTGATTCAAAACATTTTTTCTTAAATTTTCCCAGTCTAGACCTAGTTCTTCCGAAGGTTTCACATTCCATAAATCAAATTGAAATTTACCTTCAGACATTGGCGAACCTTCAAATGTCGGATAATGTCCTGGTTTAATATCAATGTTTCTCCAACAATCTTCAGCTTTCAAGTAAGCCCGTTTAAAACTAGCCTTGCATGCTCCGTAATATATGCTTTCAAATATATCGCGGTTTAATTTTTGTGCTTCTTCGGAAGCCCAAGGAAGTCTCAGTATTGCAAACACATCTGCTAATCCTTGAACTCCAATTCCAATTGGACGATGACGTAAATTAGAATTACGTGTTTCCTCTGTAGGATAGAAGTTCTTGTCAATGACGATATCCAAATTATTGGCTAATATTTGTGTATATTCAATCAATTTGTCAAACTTGAATTTTCCGTCTTCAATAAATTTAGGCAAGGCAAGAGATCCTAAGTTGCATACAGCGGTTTCATCAGAAGATGAATACTCGATGATTTCAGTACATAAATTTGAACTCTTGATTGTTCCTAAATTTTGTTGATTGGATTTAGAGTTTGCAGCATCCTTGTAGCAGAGGTAAGGCGTTCCAGTTTGGATTTGAGCGTCCAAGATCATTTGCCAGAGCTTTTGTGCTGGAATTGTTTTACGACCCTTGCCTTCCTTTTCGTATAAAGTATATAGTTCTTCAAATGTATCACCCCATATTTCAGCTAATCCAGGACATTCGTTGGGACACATTAATGTCCAGTCTCCGTTCGTTTCAACTCGTTTCATGAATAAGTCAGGAATCCAAAGACCATAAAACAAGTCACGTGCACGATCTTCTTCTGCTCCTTGATTCAATTTCAAACGAAGAAAGTCTTCAATATCTGCATGCCAGGGTTCCAAGTAAATTGCGAACGAGCCGTTACGTCTTCCGCCTTGATTGACATACTTGGCCGTATCGTTGAACACTTTAAGCATAGGAACTATACCTGTAGATTCGCCGTTCGTTCCGTTGATTCTAGATCCGCGTGCACGAATGTTATGTATAGAAAGACCAATTCCTCCTGCCCATTTAGAGATTTGTGCACAATCGCCAAGAGTCTTGTAAATTCCCTTGATTGAATCGTCGCTCATTTGAACCAGAAAACAGCTGGATAATTGTTGAGTATTGGTTCCTGCGTTATACAAAGTAGGAGTGGCATGAATAAAGTATCCCAACGAAAGAGCATCGTATGTTTCTTTCACCTTGTTGAAGTTTTCGCTATGTAAGCAAATAGCTACTCGCATCCACATATGTTGTGGTCGTTCCCAAATACGTCCATCCTTTCTTCGTAACAAGTATCCTCGTTCCAAAGTCTTGAATCCAAAGTAATCAAAGTTGAAGTCGCGAGAATAATCAATGATTTCTTCAAACTTTGGGTCCATAGCATTCTTGTAATATTCGTCATTTACAATTCCGTTATCGTAAAGAACGGAGGCCGAATCAATCAATGTTTGAGGACTGATCTTCTGGTGATTATCAATTACGATACGAGCAGCTAACTTTCCGTAGTTTGGATGGTATCTTGACTGCATCATAGCACACACTTCCCCTGCGAACTCATCTAGCTTTGAAGTTTGCATTCCGTCCACTAATTGATTACATACTTTCTGTGCTACGAGGTCTGGATTTACATGATCTAACCCGTCTGATAACTTTCTTATACGAACTAATACTTCATCGAAAGAAACTGGAGCTTTGGTGCCGTTGCGCTTAATTACAAACATTTTTTCCATTTAAAATCACACCACAATAAAATCCATTTTTAAATAACAATGAACCGTCCTATACTTCCAGGACACAGAACAGACCGCGATTCGCCTAGAAGTTTGACTACATTGTTTCGTAAACATGTAATGGGCCAAAAAATTGAACCTCGCACAGGTTCTAAAAAAGCTCTTGCATTGCAAGCTGCACAAGAAGAACGTGATCTTTTTAAGCACGGAGATCCGTCTCTGCGTGTGGAAGAACCTCCTCCACGTGGTTACTACAATGTTGATTTAGGAGGACGCAAGCTTCACAGAAATGTGCATAGACTCAAGCTCACGCACCATAAGACCAAGCGTGTAAGGGGTCGTAAGCGCCGTACCTTGAAGGTCCGAAGAAGAGTCTAAGTATCCAGTTTCAGGTTGGAATAAAATTTCTGTCTTGTCCGAGCGTTCCATCAAACTCTCGTTCAAGAACTTCGATGTTCCATGAGACAATAAACAGTCGCGTTCCATTTCTCCTATTCTCAAACCTCCTTCATTTGCACGTCCTTCTACAGGTTGATGGGTCAGCAACTTGACTTTTCCTGTATCTCGATAATTGATCTTATCGTCCACCATCAATTTTGAACGAATGTAGTATGTTGGACCCATAAAAATCTCGGACTCCATCATTTCTCCAGTTTCGCCGTTGTAGAGAATTTCGTGTCCGTAAGGATGATACCCTAGTTTCTGCAATACATCTTTCATTTCTTCCACCTTGTTTTGACCTGAAAATGCAGTAGAATCTACCAAAGATCCGACCGTAACTCCAACTTTCGTAGCTATTGTTTCAATGAACTGACCAATAGTCATGCGCGAAGGAAACGCATGAGGATTCACAATAATATCTGGACGTTGTCCTGAAGCAGTGTAAGGCATATCTTGTTCATCTAGAATAAACCCACACGTTCCTTTCTGACCGTGACGTGACGCAAATTTATCTCCTAAAGTAGGAACACGGGTTTCGGCTATACGGATTTTAACTCCACGTAAACCGTCGGATGTAATGTATCTGTATACTGCATCAACAAATCCAGTTTGTGATCTTTTAGGTTTGACAGATGAATCTTTGTATCCCACAATTTGTCCGCCTTGAGTGATAGGAGTGAGCATTCCTACCAATACCGTCTTATCGTCCACTTCTCTGCCTTGAATGATGATTCCGTCACCGTCCAAATGGTCATAATTCAATCCTGCTTGGCGACTTACGGTTTCGCGATACTTTGGATCGGTAGCTACGGCTGCAATTTCCGTTGATTTCATGATGACAATACTGTTTTCCTTGAACCCTTTTTCTAAAGGATTCTCTTGGATGTCGTAAGTATGGTAATAAGTTGTGTGGAACATGCCTCGTTTCAAAGCAGACCCGTTCAATATAATTGAATCTTCTTGGTTGTAACCTGAATAAAATGCTATGGCCACCATACTGTTTTCGCCGTAAGTAAGACACCCGTCTCTTCCAAATACGTGTCTTGCCGTCCACGTTTGAGATAAAGGCTGTTGGCCGTTATTGATAAACGTAGCTAACGTATCAAATCTTTTATTGAATGCAGTGCTATACCATGAACACGCTTGACGGACTTGTGAGCATCCCAGCATGTTGCGTGGAGCTTGATTGAAATCAGAATGTGGAACTACGCTGGCTGAAGGAGAGAAGATTGTGATGCCGTGAATTTCAGATAACTGGATATCGGAGAACGGAGAAAAACTTACGCGCAAAGCTTCAGTTTCTTGGGGATCTACAAATTCTAAGACTTTAGCGTCCATTTCAGTCCATTTCTTGATACGTTTCACTTGTTCAGGTTTGATTCCTTCACGGTAAAGTGGTCTTGAAACCCGCCCTGCATCTGTGGAAATAAAGTACTGATTACGAAGAACGTCCCAATAAAGCGAAATAAATTTATTGATTTTACGGTCTCTGCGTTCTACCATCATTTCGTAATGAAACTCGTTGGTCTTGTCTGTAAAAACTCCCACCAAATCAGAATTCACAAACACCTTTGTCCATAACGGACTCCACTTTGAAGGATGAATTAATTCAATTGCTTTGAACGACTTGAATTTGGTCACATAAGGAAGAATAGAAGCAGAAGGTGTGGATGTAGTGATTTGCGTGAACATAGCTAAAGTCTTGATCATGCCGATATTGTGACCGTCGGGGTTGTCTGTAGGACACAAGAACCCCCAAGAACTTCCGTGTAATCTTCTTGCTTCCAACGATTTAGTGTTTTTGTCCATCTGTAAATTCACACGTCTCAATGCAGTCAACGTATCCAAATACGAAGTGCGTTTGAGTTCCTGCGAAACTCCGTCCTTTCCTCCCCATTTTCCCTTGAACGATTTTTCAAATTCTTGGAGAAACATGTAAGATCTCCAGTAACGTCTTGTTAATTTAGCTGAATCGGAAATCAAGTTCTTGAGTTTCTTCCCTGCATAAGTTACCGGTTCGTAAGTCACGCGCTGATCCATGCTGAGCAACATTTCTTTGGATGCTTGAGTGTAAACATCTCGAAACTGTTCAAAACATAAATCTCCTGCTGCGTCCAAACGTTTGAACCTGTAATGATCGCGATCGCTCTTTGGGTTTATTCCTAGAGCTACTTCCATACACATCTTCGTCATGTGACCCAAAAGGTAAGCTTTACGGCGATACAGAGAACCTGTGCTTTCGTCTGGTCTTAGTTCGCAATGAGAGAACAAGTCGTTATACAAGTTCAAGTATACGGCAGCTTGGGTATGTCTTCTGCACTGACGAACTAAAATAAGTAAATTTGGATCTTGGTCTTTATCTTCTTCCTTTGCGAGTTCTTGGCGTAAATATACTTGGTGGCTCATAGATATTTCAGAAAACAGTTCGTCGTACAATGTTCGTTCTTGTTCAGGGACGCCGCAGAGAATAGTATCGTAAATATCTTTATCGTTGGTGACTCCAAGAGCGTAAAACACACTCAATAAAGGAACAACGTCTGCAAATCCGGGAATTTGAATCACCGCTAAACGTTTATTGAAATATTCGGCTAAGTTCAAGTTTTTAGGTTCTTCATTAGGTTTCACGTTCTTGCCTGGAATAATCATGAAATGGTAGAAAGGGCCTCGTGTTCCCGTTTCGTTGATTGTTCGTATTCCTGCTACGTATTCGTAATCTTCTCCCTTCGTAGCCTTTTCAATTTTGCTCGTTGTTTTTTCAGGTTCAACTTGACCTACAGGAACAATGCTTGATTGAGATTTAGGTTTACGTTTAGAAGCATAAAACATGTTATCGCTTAATCTTTCTTGCGTCAAAAGCGTCTTTTCAGATCCCGAAATAATAAAGTATCCTCCCAATTCAAATTTACATTCGCCACAAGCGTACAATTCGTCAGAGTTCATGGGAGATAAATAACACAACGAGCTTTTCAACATTAACGGTATTTTTGCAAGAATAACATCGTCAAACGAAACAGAATCTCGATCTTTTTCACTGTAAACATAGTCTATCTGCACTGATCCGCGTAATTCAAAAGAATAAGTCTTGTTATCTAGTCGGCATGCATGAGGCAGGACAGCGTTGCCGTCTTCATCTACTGAAGGACGATACGTTAACTTACTTCCGTCACGGCCTCCAATATAAACTTCAATTTGACGTCCGTCGCCCAACGTCAACGACAATGGGTTCTTTTCTTTGATGTATGTTGGAATCTTGATGTTCACTAAATCAGCAAATGAATCAAGGTGATGTCTTACTAAGGGATTTGGGACATCGTTGAAATACGTATCTATGACGTGCCTTGCGACTTCCATTACTTTCTCAACAGAAAAACAAGAATGAACTCATACGACATGATTACGACAATCATCGCGACTATACTTTTCACAGTTGTTGCATTGGCGATTTATAAGTATTTATTGAATCCTCAAGCTATTTTGAAGGTAAAAGCTCAAAAGTGTCCAGACATGTGGTCATATGACGGAAAGATGTGTGTTCCAAATTACAGCACTGGATGCACACCGTTTGATCCATCTGCGCCCAGCATCCAGTCTGCTGCAGCTAAATGCAACACGGCCCATATGTGCGGAACTTCATGGACCGGCATCTGCCCATAAATAATTTAGTATCAACCTTAATTAGTAGGGTAATGTATTCCGAAGTATTCAGACCTACCACAATTGACGATGTTATAGGATACAGTGACGAGAAAGAAGCTTTACGGAAATACCTCCAGTCGGGGAACTTCCATAAATGTGTTATGCTTACAGGTCCACCGGGAATCGGAAAAACAACTCTTGCTTTAGCTGCAGCTAGAAGTCTAGGGTTTGATCCATTAGAAATCAATGCATCAAGAGCTATTCGGTCATTTGAAGACGTAGAAAAAATCAAGGACGCATGTAGATCTGCCGTGAACATCCATTCGTTCATACGAGGAGAAACAACAAAGAAAACGTGTGTTATTCTGGACGAAGTGGACGGGTCAGATCCTCATGCCCAAAACAAGATCGTAGACTGGATCAAGGACACAAACCGTAAAGTTCCGATTCTGTGTACTGGAAACGAACTGCCTACAATCTTCAAACGAAACGCAGAATATATAGATATTTTGAGATGTTTTCCGCCTAGAGCTTCAGACTTACAAAAATTCTTTCCAAATGAAGATGTTCAAACCCTTATGCGCGAATCTAATCATGACGTCCGAAGAATGTTACACCGAATGCAGTATGGCGAGTCATACGTTATTCCGAAGTATGTGGCTCCTGCGACAGGGCTTCCGGTAGAGCAGATGTTTGTGATGAGGCAGGCGATGTTTGCTCTTGGGGACCCGTTTCACGAATATCGTGCCGACAGAGTGGACATCGGACACTCATTGAAAACCACTGGCGGATGCAAGAGCGATGGTACTCGTGGCGACAAACACGTAACCTCACCCCGTTTGAAGAAATCTGTTCATGACAAATTGCACAAGGAGAAGAAGCCGAAGAAATAGATTCCATTCCTGCATTGACTTGTTGAAACGTAGGAGCTACAACAACAGGTTCAGAAAATGAAGGATCAGCAGAAACGGTTAGTATAGTGTTGGCCAAATTATTGTAAAAATTAGATGTAATTATTCGGTTACATATTTCAATAAGATACGATTCGTTAGTCAAGTATCTCGAAAGTAAGTTTCCTCTTGCAGAATAATCAATTGCCCGAACGGTTTCATTGGACAAAAATTCTCCTCTTGCTTCGGCAATTGCAGTTAATAATCTTATAATATCGCGATCCATTGAATTTCATACACTTCTTGCGTTTAAAAGAAAAATCAGTAGTCGGGAATATGTTGTTCCCCACACTTCAAACATTCGTAACATTTACGTTCAATTAGGTCTCCTTTTGACATAATTTGCCAAGTTCTAATTAACTTCCACAGCGTTGTGTCGTCAAGCCTATACCGATTTTGTTCACACATATTATATTATTTAAATCTCATACAACTTAAATTAGTTAGCGTTTGAAGTAATTAGTTAATTTAGTTTGAATAGGTTTTCCTTGTGCTCTTAGGATATAGTCAGCACTCATAAACATAATTGAATCCAGATCTTTTTCTTTCATTTTCAAAACTTTCAAAGTTGCTTCTTCTTCGTCCAAACCGTCTTCGCGATACTGTTCATAAAGACCTTCGTAATCTTTTCGTTTGTATCCGTCCAATTGTTCTATTGCCAGAGCAAACAACTGAGCTACAGGATTCTGGACTTGGTTGGTAATATAAAATTCAACATCAGGTTTCAGACCTTTTTCTCTAACATAGTCCACATGTTCAATTTTATCACCCTGCTTCTTTTTGTCTTTACGGTTATCGACGTAAATGAAAGCTAAACGATCACCTACTTGTGGTGCGTTTCCTGCGTCCCGTTCTTCCATTCGGTCTGCTAATACGCGATGAGCTATTTGGTCTGGATTCTTGTAATCGTCTCTCAATTGCTTGGTAATCACGAACTTGTCCAAAGGAAACTCATTCTTCATCAGTTTCACCAACATATCTTTCACCAACTTTTCTGCTACTTTGATATTACGTTCTTCTAGCAGAGAATCCAGTGCTCCACCGAAAATATCTTTAACGATTGGCGCATTATCTCGGCGTTTCAAAGCGATACCCATAGTCTTGCGTTTGGGTTTCTTTGTTGGATCATCTTCGTACATCATTCCCACGTATCGTTTACGACAGAACAGAATGAATGGATAAAACGTCTTTTCGTATTCTATTCTGTAAGGTTTACGACACAATGAAGTGATTCGGTCTGCTGCTTTCTTTCCCAATTCTATACTTTCCGCTAAATCTTTAGTTTGAAACTTGATGAAGATAGAATCTGTGTCTCCGTACACTACTTCTCCTCCAAACTCTGTTTCTACCACATTCTTTGCGTCTATGATTCGTTGTCTTCCTGCAGCCGTAGTACATGCGGCTACTTCGAGTTTACGAATAGC